>Ga0265293_10006570_pt1 | contig 18521 bp, 10 predicted proteins | sample Munlanlewell138R_FD_192505 | JGI IMG/M metagenome (GOLD analysis project Ga0265293, IMG submission 192505) | Leachate microbial communities from a municipal landfill in Southern Ontario, Canada - Leachate well 138R | ecosystem: Engineered > Solid waste > Landfill > Unclassified | place: Canada...
TAAGAATACACGAGTAATTTTTTTATTCGCATCTTCAGAATATTCTACGGTACGTGTTTCTGGATATTTTTGTCGTAAAGAATCTTGATATGAACTATAATCAACAACCTTAGGTAATGGACGAGGTTTTACAGTTTCAGTAACAGTTTCTTGTTTTGGTTTTTCGACCACAAGTGGTTCAATTTCAGAAGTTGTGTCTGGAATTTGAACTTGTTCCACAATATGAGGTACATCTTCCATAAATTCATCAAGAGGCGTACTTTCAATTGTGTCAGTATCAATGTCTGTTACAGAAATAGTTGGAGAAGTAAAATCAACAGTTCTATCAAATGGTTCAGAAACTTGAGGAGTATCATCATACACTGCAATTTGATCGGGTGTAAAATCATCACGAAAAAACTCTTGCATAAGTCCCATAAGACGAGAAACTTCTTGAGGACTATCAGCCATAAGTATAATTTGATTTTCGACTTCTTGCTTAAAAATTTGTTCTATTTGTTCTTGCGTTAAAGGAACATACGGTGGATATTCACTTTCTTGTTCAGGATTTAAAGCAGTAAGCTCTTGTTGTATAAGCGAATCAACATTTACTCCTAATAATTCAGCCTTATGTTCAAAACGTTCTAATTCTGTTTTTATATCTTCGAGTTTATATTGTGGGTACATACGATTGGGACGTATTTTTTTCGCCTCTAAAAACAAACGACGTGCAGCATAATAATATTTATCGTTATACAACTGTGTTCCTTGATTAATATATGCAAGATATTTTTTCTCTTGTAACACAGATTCTTCCTGCAATAATAGCCCTTCTCGTGCCTCTAACTTTTTGCTTTCAAATAATTCATAATTCACAATTTTTTGTTGCACCATATAGTCAACATCAATATCATAATTAAAATTCTTTAACTGAGATGAATATGCAATTGTATAAAAAGTTTCTTTAAATAATTTTGTGTACGCACTATCGGGCGTAAAAAAATGAAAAGAAATATTCATTGGACGATAACAACATTGTTTTGCATCTGTTGGAAGCACAAGATTTGCATCAAAAATCATTGGTGTAAAGCCATCACTATAATAGTAAATAGTATATATTTTACCATACGGCAAATCTATACGATATTGCCCATCAGCATCAAGCCATAGTTCGTATAGAATTTTAAACGTTTTAGTTTCTTCTACTTTTATGCGAGCACGTTGCTCTGGTTTTTCAGAACTTTTTACAGTTCCGTATATCATAAGCTCTTGTTGAGCAAACGAGCATAAAGAAACTAAAAAGAATATAGTAAAAAGTAGTATGTTTTTTTGTGATTGAAACAATGTGTTCATTAGTAACCTTTTTTCGGAACGATTTTATATAAAAATTTAATAATGCAAATATAATTATTTTTACATACAATTATCGTGAGAAAGGAACTTTCTCTGTTTTCATTACCATATTAAAATAAACATTTGATATACGTTTATAAGTTTTTAAAAAAAACATCATTAGTATTTACAAAATCATAAAAAAATAAGCATTTTTGTGATATAATTTAGTAAACAACTTTGTGTAAAACGGAATACGAACATGCAAAAATATTCATTCACCATATCAATATTACTTTTTAGTTTTTTTTGCAATTCCCTTTTTGGGCAACAAAGCAAACAAAACATTCACACCAACAAAGAGTTAGCTGCTGCAATATCATTATTTGACAATCAAAAATATGCTGCAGCACAAAAACTATTTATATCAATTGCCGAAAACAATTCTGATAAAGCAATACAAAGTGATGCTTGTTATTACACCGCAATTTGTGGCATACGCTTATTTAACAGCGATGCGTACAAACTTTTAAGTCAATTTATAGAAACCTATCCCGAAAGCCCTCGTATTTTTTCGGCATATTTTGAAATGGGCAACAATGCGTTTCGTGAGCAAAAATATACAGATGCACTCCAATGGTATTCAAAAGTTTCAATCAATAATTTTTCAAACGTTGATATTGCTGAGTTTTTCTATAAATTTGCCTATTCATATTATACCCAAAAAGAATTTGCAAAGGCAAAACCATTATTTAAAGAAGTAAAAAGTGCTAAATCAATATATTCAGAAAATGCATTATTTTATTATTCGTATTTAGAATATGTAGATAAAAATTACACCGTAGCATTACCCGGATTTGAAGAACTTGCCGATTCTACCATGTTTTCAACAGTAGTGCCACCATATATTTGTCAAATATACTATGTGTACGAAGAGTATGATAAACTTATACGCTACGCACGAGGTATAGAAAGTATAGTAAATCCACAACAATTACCCGATGTGTATAGAGTTTTGGCTGGTGCATATTATAAAACATTACAATATGACCAAGCACTCCCCTATTATGAAAAGTACTTTAAAGACGCAACAAATCCTTCAAAAAGTGATTATTACGATTTAGGATATTTATATTATCGAGCAGGAAACTATACAAAAGCAGCAGAATTATTTCAGTATGTTACCGAAGAAGAAGGCACTATTGCACAAAATGCCTATTATCATTTAGGAGATTGTTATATTAAAACCGACAAAAAAGACAAAGCACGTAATGCGTTTCGAGCAGCAATGAATTTTTCGCAAAACCCAGAAATACAAGAAGATGCTACATTTATTCATGCAAAACTTATTTACGAACTGTCATACGCTCCTTTTAATGAAGCTATAACAGCAATGAAAGGATTTATTCAATCATATCCACATTCAAAATATAAAGACGAAGCAAATGCTTTATTGGTAAAAATATTTTTATCTGCAAAAAATTATCGCGATGCACTTTCTTCACTCGAAAGTATATCAACACTCACCACCGACCTTAAAATGGCATATCAACAAATTGCCTATTTTAGAGGTATTGAGCTATTCAACAACAATATGTATTCTGAAGCATTAGTGCATTTTGACAAAGCACTTCAATATGGTATTTTTGACAAAAATATCCGTGCAAACACTATGTATTGGAAAGCAGAAGCATATTATAAATTGGAAAAATATGCAAATGCACGTACTCTATTTAATGAATTTGTGGTTACACCCGGTGCGTTTTCAAGTGATGAATATAAACGAGCACATTACACAATTGGATATACCTATTTTGAGGAAAAAAACTATTCCCAAGCCGCAGTGTGGTTCCGCAAATTTCTTGATATTCAAAACGATACAAAATCACAATATTATAGCGATGCTGCTATTAGAGCAGGTGATTCATATTATATTCTTAAAGATTTTAATCAAGCTATTAAATTTTATGGCAGAGCGGTTTCATCGGGTAGTTACGACACCGAATATGCTCTTTTTCAAGAAGCATTTTGTCAAGGACTTGTTGGAAATCAATCTGCAAAAATATCTTTACTCTCCCAATTTACAAAGCGATATCCATCATCTCACTATTATGACGATGCGGTGTTTGAACTTGCCGAAGCATATATAAAAATTGGAAGCGTAGATAAAGCAACTGAATATTATCAAATTATTATTCAAAATTACACCGCAAGTTCGTACATAAAAAAAGCACTTTTGCAAGTTGCATTTATTATATACAATTCAGACAAACTTGACGAATCTCTTATTATGTACAAACGAGTTGTAGAGCAATATCCGGGTTCAGAAGAGGCTCAAACTGCACTCAATATGATTCGGAATATTTATCGTAAAAAAAGTGATATGAATTCATATTTTTCATATATACAAAACCTTGGAGGATATGCAACTATTACCGAAGCCGAACAAGATTCTTTAAGTTTTGATGTAGCACAAGAACTCTATTTAAACGGCGATTGTCAACGAGCATTGCCATTACTCAAAAATTACATACAACAATTTGGAGACGGCTATTTTGTAATTCCTGCAAATTATTATGCAGCTGAATGTTATTATGAAGGAGGATATGAATTTGAGGCTCTTCAAAATTACTTATTTGTGTTGCAAAAAAAACCAAATCAATTTGAAGAATCGGCACTTGTACGCATTGCAACCATTCACCTTAATTCAAAACAATTTCAAGATGCAATTCCTATTTTAATTGAATTAGAACAAAAAGCACAACGAAAACAAAATTTAGCTTTTGCACGAAATGGACTTATACAATGTTATGTTCAAACCAATGAATATGAACGATTAGTAGCAACAGCACATACATTTATACAAATAGAAAAATTAGAAGATGCTGATATTCGATGGGCACGCCTCCATATGGCACATGCACTTGACTCTCTTAAAGACACTACCGAAGCTTTGCTGCAATATCGCACATTAGCCATAGAATATAATACAGCCGAAGGTTCTGAAGCTCAATACAAAGTTGCTGCATATCTGTTTGCACAAAAACAATATGAAGAATGTGAAAAAGAAATTATACAGTTTCTCGAAAAAAGCACACCGCATCAATATTGGTTAGGAAAATCATATATTTTATGGGCACAGGTGTTTATTGCTCGAAACGAACTGTTTCAAGCTCGCTATACGCTGCAAAATGTATTAGAACATTATAAAATACAAACTGATGGTATTCTTGACGAAGTTTCTGACTGGTTAAATTTTATAGCAGACAAAGAAATTGAAGCCGCAAAAGTTGACGAAGCTCCTATAATTGTACCAATGGGCGAAAATCCCGAATTATTTATGACAGAATAAATTTTATACCTATGAAAAAACTACTATTCTCTATATTTTTTCTTTACCTAAACATTGTAAGCATATCACTTTTTGCACAAGAAGACAGTATTTCAAGGGAATTAAATAAATCAATACGCGTACTCTCTGAACCTGTGGTGCAATTATCTGATGTTGTGCGATTAAACGAACGCCCACAAACACATGATACATTAACAATTCCTGTAGATATTAGATATGTAATACACACAAAACCAGTTGCAACAACATACGAAATAAAAACACTAAAAGCAGTAAATGTTACAGGCGATAAACTTCAGGAATTATATCGTGGGCAACTTTCACTTGGGTTTGGAAACTATGCAAAATCATTTGCTAATTTACGGTTTATGAGCGAGCGTTCACGACGACAACAAGCTGGTATAGACATATATCATTACGCATCGGCAGGAAAAGTAAAATTAGAATCAAACCAAAAAGTTCCTGCGGGATATAGCACAAATTACATTTCGGCTCATGGAAAACTATTTAAAGATAAAATAGTGTTGTCTGGAAGTATTACCCCACATTTAGAAACAGTTCATATGTATGGTATTGAAACTGATTCACTTATTGCACCAAACAATGAAATATACGACACAACCATAGCAAAAAAAGATTCACAACGTAGAATTTTTTCTCTTACTACACAAGGCATGATAAGTTCTCGTGATACAAAAGCAGAACAATACAAACACATGCAAAAAATACTTCATGATTTTACCTTAGTAACACCAAAATTATATGAAAATCATATAGCATTATCTTCTGAAGGTTCAAAAAAACTTGAAAAAATGACTGTTGGATATACCTCAAACTTTCGTTGGAGTTCTATCAATTTCAATCCATTAGACAGTGTGTGCTCCCAAAATTTCTCACAACTTACATTATTACCATTTATTGCAACTTCTCTTGAAAATTGGAATTTACATGCAGGCATTAAACTCTCTAACGTTTGGGGTGTAAAGCAATTCAAAGCATATCCTGATATTATATTTTCATACAATTATAATAATCATGCTCTTGTGCCTTATTTACAATACAAAGGAAATTTAGAAACATATAGTTTAAAAGATATGTATGCTGAAAACCCCTATTGCATAGATTCATTAATGCTTCAACCAACGAATTTTGCATCTATTTTCAAATTTGGTATTCAAGGAAAAATAGCACAAAATATTCCTTTTAACACATTTATTGGTTTTTCAAAAGCAGAAAACATGCACTTTTGGATAAATGATGCACTTTTTACTGATACGGCACAAAATAAATTTAATGTGGTGTACGATAATACTTCAATATTTACCACAGGATTTGAAACTGGCATACAACAAAAAGCATTTTCTATGAATCTGCGGTTTCAATACTCCAATTATTCATTAGATTCCTTGCAAAGAGCATGGCACAAACCGGGCTTAGAAGGGAAATACAGCATTCGATACAATATAATTCATCCTCGCACCAATAAAAACAAACTCATACTACGTGCCGATGTTTTTTACGAAGATATGCGATACGCACAACAAGCGTTTACACAGAACGAAATAAAACTTGCTCCCTTATTTGACTGCAATCTTGGTGTTGAATATTATTACAGTAGCGTGCTTATTGCATTTCTTGATTTTAATAATCTTACAGCCACACGATACGAACGATTTTACCAATATCCAGTACAACGTTTTCAAATTATGTTTGGTATTACATATTCATTTTCAGGATTACGGAAATAACACACATTCACCTACATACACGTAAAAAAAACATACAACTATATACAGCAAAGTACTCTAAACTTTGTTGCAACAATTTGCATATCATCAATCTTGCAAATTTCTCATGATTTATTATCATTTTAACAATATTTTTTACTGAAAAAGAGTAATTTTGTGGAGATATAAATTAGACCTACAATAGATACAATATATAGATAGAGAATACTATGAATTTACAAATTGAATTTTTTTTATTAGGAGTATCAGTATTATTTTTTCTCAGCATTTTGGCAGGAAAAGCAAGTTCACGATTTGGTGTTCCTGCACTTTTATTATTTTTAGGTGTTGGAATGCTGTTTGGCAGTGATGGCTTCGGAATAGAATTTGAAAACTTCCAATTTGCAAATAATATTGGTACTATTGCCTTATGCATTATTCTTTTTTCTGGTGGATTAGACACTAACATCGTAGAAGTTAGACCTATCATAAAACAAGGAGTTGTATTAGCCACATTAGGTGTATTTTTAACCGCTTTAATTACAGGTGTAGTTATTTGGTTGATTTTAGGTGTAACCATGGAATCGGCAGGCATTGGACTTTTAACAGCATTATTATTAGCTTCAACAATGGCATCAACAGATTCAGCCTCTGTTTTTTCTATTTTACGTTCAAAAAATCTTCATTTAAAAAACAATTTACGCCCCATGTTAGAGCTTGAAAGCGGTAGTAACGACCCCATGGCATATGTGTTAGTTGTAACGTTTATTAGTATTATTAAACAAGATTTATCGCCAAATTATTGGTTAGCAGGAGGCACATTACTATTACAACTTTGCATTGGAGCTTTAATGGGTTTTATTCTTGGTAAATTGGCTGTAATGATAATCAATAGAATAAGAATTGGAAACGATTCATTATATCCAATTTTACTTTTTACGTTTTGCATTTTTATTTTTTCAGTAACCTATTTTGCCAAAGGAAATGGTTTTTTGGCAGTGTATATTGGCGGTTTAGTTATAGGTAATTCAAAATTTGTACATAAACGTTCTTCACTCGGTTTTTTTGATGGGTTAGCATGGATGGCACAATTAATCATGTTTTTAACACTTGGTTTATTAGTAAATCCGCATGAACTTATACCAATAATTATTCCTGGTCTTATTATAAGTTTTTCAATGATATTTTTCTCTCGTCCACTCACAGTATTTTTATGCTTGCTTCCATTTCGGAAAATGGATAATAAAGACAAAGTATATATTTCTTGGGTTGGATTACGAGGTGCGGTTCCTATTATATTTGCCATAATACCACTTGTAGAAGGCGTTCCACATGCTCGATTAATATTTAATATAGTTTTTTTCTGCACACTAATTTCTCTCATTGTGCAAGGCACCTCACTTCCTGTAATTGCACGATGGTTAAATCTTACAGAAAAACCACAAGAAATTAAAAAACCACAAAACTTTGATGTTGATTTTTCAAATGATATTAAATCTGTTACCACCGAAATTGAAATCACTAAAAATATTCTAAAAAAAGGAAATCAGCTTATGAATCTGCCTTTTCCTGATAATACCTTAGCTGTGTTAGTAAATCGTAATAATAAATATTTTGTTCCCACAGGTGTAACAGTATTACTTGAAAAAGATAAAGTTTTAATTATTACCGACAACCACGAAGCATTAATGGAAACATATAAATTATTAGAAATAGACGATAAAATTTAGCACAAGCATAAAACAACACCCTGCGAGCTTGGTGGTAAACAAAAGAAAACCGCAAAGGACGTTAAGTAAATCGCAAAGAGCACAAAGAAAAATAAGATAAATACTCTGTAGTTAAACTGAAAATGCAACACACTATAATAATAGATAAAAGTTAGCAAAAACATAAAATACCACTCTGCGAACTTTGCGTAAACTTTTGGCGAACTTTGCGGTTAAGAAAAAAAAACATAAAACAACAAAAACACTCTACACCAATGTAATCAATAGGGAATATTACCTTACAATAGTCATTTCATCAAGTAAATACGAAGCCCCTGCATACACATCAATCACAAATAACACATAGCGAATGTCAACAGAAATACTGCGTTGATATTCGTTTTCAAAAATAATATCGCCGCTCATTGACTCCCAGTTGCCATCAAATGCAATCCCAATAATTTCGCCCCGTGCATTCATAACGGCACTTCCTGAATTTCCGCCTGTAATATCATTATTGGTTAAAAAACAAAGAGGTAATTCTCCTTGCGTATTTGTATAAGCATCGTACTTTTTAGATGTGTACAAATCTTTTAAATACGACGGAATTGCAAATTCATCATCAAAAGGAATTTCTTTTTGAAACAATCCCTCAAATGTTGTGTAATGATTGTAATACACGGCATCGCGAGGTGAATATCCCGAAATGTAACCGTAGGTATATCGTAAGGTTGAATTAGCATCAGGATAAAACAAAGAATCGGGCATAAACTCATGTAAAGCCTGCATGTGCAATCGTGATGCTTCTTCAATTTTTTCATTTTGTAAATGTGCTTGCAGTTGAAAATACAATCCTAAAGTTTGCTGTAAAACTGATACTGCTGGATCTTTCTTAAACTGTTTTAGAGTGGGATTTTCAAGAAATTGCAATAATGCTTCTTTATCAACAAACATTGATTTTTCAAATAATTTATTGGCATATGCTATATAATTTGGTTTTTTTCTCTTTTTTGCATCATTAAAATACTGTGGAAGCATAGATTCTGGTATTTTTCTCTCCATAAGATGCATCATAGCTATAAACTGAGATCTATCAACTCGTACATCATATTCTTTAAAAAAATCATCAATTCGTTTTATCATATCATTTTTTGCAAGAAGTGTTTCTACAGGATCCTGCATATCAACAATATACATAAATTCAAACCATTCATAAATAAACATTAACATATCTACGGCATGTAACATACCAACATTCACCACATTCCACATATAACGCACATCACCAGTGTTTTTATAAAGGTTTTCGAGATTTTCAAACAATTGATCATACGTGGCTTTTCGCACAGAATCTTGAGAAATCCATGCAAGCAAATCCTTTTCTTGTTGCATTTTTTGAGCAATAACCTTCAATGCTGCAATTCCTTTATTTTGACCAATTGCATATTTCCAATAATTGCTCATACTATCATATTTTGCTGCATATTTAATACGAATTGAATCATTTTGATTCATGTAAAACTTATACACATCAAGCATTATATCGCCAACTGCAATTATTGAGGTGTTACCATATTTAAACAAATTATCAACGCCAAAAGAGGTTTTATATCTATCGGTAGAACCGGGAAAGCCCATTATAAACGCAAAATCGCCTTCCTCGTATCCTTTTAAAGAAATTGGCAAAAAATGACCTGGTGTAAACGGCTTATTTTGTGGGGAATACGCAGTCGGTTTATTTTCGGAATCAGCATACACACGCAATACAGCAAAATCACCTGTATGGCGAGGCCACATCCAATTATCTGTATCACCACCAAATTTACCAATAGTTCGAGGAGGTGCACCAACTATTCGAACATCTTCAAATACTTGATACACAAACATAAGATATTGATTACGTTCAAAAAAAGGAGAAATATGAGCTTTTAAATGAGAAGTGTCTTGAACAGAAGCAACAATTTCGTTTGAAACTGCACGTATTGAATCTTGAATTTGTTTCCATGAAAAATCAGGAAGTTCATAAAGAGGTAAAATTTGCTCACTTACATCTATAATTTGCATAACTACTGAAGCTGTAACTCCCTCAGCATACAGTTCCTCTGCATTATTTGCTGCCCAAAATCCATTGTCAATATAATTATTATCAATTGTAGTGTGATTTTGAATCATATCAAACGCACAATGATAATTGGTAAATACCAATCCCTGCCCTGACACAAATTCCGAAGAACAAAAAAAGCGAAACGGACGCTCGGCATCGCCCAATCCAACAATAGCATCTTTTACAGAGCTTTGGTTTATAGAATATATTTCTTCGGGTGTTAACACACTCCCTTTTTGTTCAATATTCAATTGATTGAGCATATTTACCAACCACATGCCTTCGTCGGCAATTGAAATAAAAGACAGAAAAACAAGCAGTTGGAGAGAAAAAAATCGTTTCATATATTGTTACTATTACATTATTTACACGTTAAAATATTTTAGTTATTTCAAAATTACAAAAAAGATATGAACTATTATCAACATGGTATTGCATAAGTTAAAATCTTGTTTTATATTTGTAACACTGTTACGCTTTATTATTATTCCTTTAATGAATGGCGCGGATAAGAGAGCTTCCACCCTCTTTCCCGCCTTTTTTTTATTCTTTATTTTGTTGCACCATAATATCTTCGAGAGTATATCCGGTTAAAATACGAATATGTTTAAACACAGAAAACATTACAACCACAAGAATTGCTGTACTTGGAACAGCTATAACAGGAAAACTCAATGCATTCATTTTTCCTAATTCTGCAATAAATTCAGGTGTGCCGGGAGGACTTTTTAACACAATGCGTGCTAATGTAAAATTTAACACAGATGACAAAAAGAACGAAACCGCAACCCAATACGAAGCAGATGTAACACGCTCACGAAACTCTTCGATTTTTCCCACTTCTTCTAATGTATCAAATACTTTTTGCATGTTCATAATATCTTCGTTAAAAAGAAGTTTCGTAACAAGATTTTTTTCAGTACGCACAGTTGCCAATACCACAATACCAATAGCCAAAGGCACTGATGCTTCTTTAACAGCAATCCACAATGGTGGCAATTCAAAAAGACCAAATAATCCCGTTAGCAACACACTTGTAAATCCAAGAATAGAAATAATATTCACATTTTTACGCACCACAAAATCATACACAGCATAGGTTATAGGAAATAACAAAGCAATAATAAGTCCATATACTGGCCCTAATAAAGCCTCACCACTTAATTTTGTCATAATAATAACAGGTGCAACAATGTTGCAAAGAAGGCTCAAAAGAATATTTTCTTTTTTCTTTGGATTCTGTTGAAGTTCATTCATATAATAGAATTTGAATTTTTTAAAATGCTGAGATAAAAACACATAGTGTTAATGTACAGCAATATAACAGTATTACTTTTTGTAAAATTGCATACTATACGCACAGCAACTTGACGTGCTGTCAAAAGTAGCATTTTTTTTGCAAATAACATTGCTATTAAAAAACGATTGTTCGTTGCGGAATGTATGTTCTCAATAATTGCATTATGTTTTGATTGATTTGCCATTACAATATTTCTTTTCCAATTTATAATATCAAGAAAAAGAAAGATGTTTTTTACATAATATCCGCAGTGGTTTTAAAGTTTTTGTATATTGCGTAAAAATAAATAATAAGCTCATGAAAAAATATTTTGTTTCTCTCTGTATAGTATGTGCTACTTTTTTTTCGTATGCACAAAATCTTCAACCTACTGATGATATGGCACTTATTACCGTGCATGTAAAAAACTTTAAAGGAATGCCATCTATTGGAGATAAAGTTTCATTTAAAAGTAAAAAAAACGGTAAAATTTATACTGGAGTTTCAACACGCGATGGCACGTTTCAAATTCTTTTACCTGAGGGCGATTCATATATTGTGCTTGTTATGGGATTTGAAATGGATAATACAAATAATATTTTTACTGTTCCCGAAAATCCTGGTCCTACAACTGGGACATATACTATTACCTATGAATTACCAAAAGTTTATACATTAAGTAATCTTTATTTTGATACAGGAAAAGCTACTATACGAAAAGATTCGTATGAATCCTTATCAAATTTAGCAGAGCTAATGAAACGAAAATCTCTTATGGTTATTGAACTTGCTGGTCATACCGATAATGTTGGTTCGGCAGAATCAAATCAAAAATTGTCTGAAGCACGTGCACAAAGTGTGAAGCAATATCTTGTTTCTAAAGGAGTTCCCGCAATGCGCGTTATAGCGGTGGGATATGGACAAACACAGCCGATTGCTACAAATAACAGTGAACAAGGGCGACAACAAAACAGGAGAACAGAGGTAAAAATATTACATGAATAAACATCGGTGAATTATCCTCACAATATTGAATCAAAAATTGGATTCGACGTTTTTAGAGATATTTTAGAAACGTATTGTTCGTCTGAATTAGGAAAAACTCATGTGCATGCTATGAGTTTTTCTCATATATATGCTGAAATTCTCACTGCTTTGCACGAAACCACCGAAATGGTGCATATTTTAAAAGAGCATGACAGTTTTCCTACGCCATCGTTTGTGCATATAAAACCTATTCTTTTGCATTTACAAACCGAAGGTTCTTATATACCAGTTGAACAAATTCCAAAATTAATACAATCATTACAAGACATACAAGAACTTATTACCTTTTTAGAAAATCATACGCACATATGTTCTAATTTACATACACGTTCACATACTGTTTCTGTGCCAAACAATGTGATTCACAGTTGTCGTGCAATTCTTAATACAGCAGGAGAAATTAAAGATAATGCGACAAAAGAACTTGCAGAAATTCGTTTGAAAATGCAAGCGAAAAAAAAGACTCTGCAATCAAAAATTACACATATACTTAAAACTGCAAAAAACGAAGGATTAACCGAAGAAAATACGGAAATTTCTATACGTAACGGACGCTATGTGATACCCATATATAGTAGTCACAAACGAAAATTACGCGGACTTGTTCATGATGAATCTGCAACAGGAAAAACGTCATTTGTGGAACCTTTAGAAACATTTGAGTTGCATAATGAAATAGCAAATTTAGAGATAAAAGAACAAAGCGAAATTCTGAAAATCTTACATAATCTTACACATACTATTCGTCCGTATATACCTGAAATAGCTGTGGCGTATGATTTTTTAGGATTTATTGATTTTATAATTGCAAAAGCAAAATTAGCAATTCGCCTTGATGCAAATATGCCAAAATTACAACAAAAACCCTGTGTGGATTTATATGCTGCAAAACATCCACTTTTGCAAATTTCATACGAAAACACGCAAAAAACAGTAATACCACTGAGAATACGTCTTGATTCAAAACAAAGAATTATTGTAATTTCTGGACCAAATGCTGGTGGTAAATCAGTTTGCATGAAAACCGTTGTTTTATTGCAATATATGATTCAATGCGGTTTGCTTATTCCGTGCGATGTTCATAGCACAATAGGAATTTTCACCCATTTATTTGTTGATATTGGAGACGAACAATCTCTTGAAAATGACTTGAGTACATATAGTTCACATTTAAAAACAATGAAATATATGTTGCAACATGCAGATGATACAACATGTGTTTTTATTGATGAATTTGGTACTGGAACAGAGCCGCTTTTAGGAGGAGCTATTGCAGAAAGCATGCTCGAATTTTTGTCAGAAAAAGGTGTGTTTGGTGTTATAACTACGCATTATGCAAATTTAAAACATGCAGCAAAATCACTTAAATACTGCATAAATGGAGCAATGCTTTTTGATGTAAAACACATGTCGCCTTTATTTAAATTACGAATGGGGCAAGCAGGTAGCTCTTTTGCATTTGAAATTGCAAAAACTATTGGAATTTCACAATCTATTTTAGAAAAAGCACAAGCAAAAGTAGGCGTGGATCATGTAAGTTTTGATGAAAATTTAAAAATGATAGAAACCGAAAAGCAATATATTTTCAAACAAAAACAAGAAATTAAAAAGAAAAATCTTGAGTTACATAAAAAAAATGAAGAATATAATGCAAAACTATCGGCTATTGCAAAGCAAAAACAAGAAATAATAGAACAAACAAAACAACAGCTCGACACGCATATTGTTGAAGCAAATAAAATACTCGAAGCTACTATTCGAGAAATTAAAGAAAAACAAGCTCATAAAGAATCTACAAAACAATTACGCAACACACTTGTGCAAAAACAAAAATCATTACAAAAAAGTATTGAACGTATTGAGAAAAAAAACACTCCTCAAAAATCAACGGTTTCAACACATAAAGAAACACTTGCGGTGGGTGCATATGTTGTTTTACAAGGACAATCTGTTGTGGGTGAAATTGTAAGCATTACAAAAAAACATGCTCATGTGCAATTTGGTAATGTGCGTTCTTTGGTGCCCCTTGAAAGGCTATCTGTAAGTACAAAAAAGCCTGAAATTATAAAATCAACTACAAAAAGTTTTACACAAGCACATATTCAAGAGAAACAAACAAATTTTTCAACAAAAATTGATGTACGAGGAATGAGAACAGATGAAGCACTTTATACAATAAAAGATTTCATAGAAACAGCATATACGCTTGATATAAAACAAGTACTCATTTTGCACGGAAAAGGATATGGAATTTTACGCGAACATATACGCACCTATTTACACACAGAAAATTTTGTAGAATCAGTAAGTGATGCCCCCATTGATATGGGAGGAGATGGAATCACGATTGTAAAAATCCAATAAAAAAGGAGTTGCATTAATAACACAACTCCTTTTTTTATGAAAACAAATAATGTTTTATATCAGAGAAAAAGCAACTGTTACTCCCGACATAACCACCGAAACCATAGTCATTAATTTTATAAGAATATTTAATGAAGGTCCTGAAGTATCTTTAAATGGGTCGCCAACAGTATCACCAGTTACAGCAGCTTTATGAGCTTCTGAACCTTTTCCACCAAAATTACCTTTTTCAATAAATTTTTTCGCATTATCCCATGCACCACCCGAATTATTAAGCATAACCGCAAGAGTCAAACCTGTGGTTAACCCTCCTACCATTAAGCCAATTACGCCAGCAACTCCTAATAGAATACCAACAGCAATAGGAACAATAATTGCAAGTAACGATGGTAATAACATTTCACGTTGAGCACCTTTTGTAGAAATCTCAACACAACGAGCATAATCAGGTGTCCCAGAGCCGTCCATAATTCCAGGTATTTCTTTAAACTGACGTCGAACCTCATTTACCATAGCACCAGCAGCTCTACCAACAGCTTTCATTGTCATTGCAGAGAATACAAATGTCATCATTGCACCAATAAAAATACCACCTAATAAAATAGGGTTAAATAAATTCAAGTCATAAAACAAAGAAAAATCACGAAGAGTAGCCGATGATATTTCTATTACTTTTACCGTGTTTGTACTCACAAATTCACCAGCATCTTTTACAAACTGAATTCCATTTTGAGAAAACGCAGCCCCTTCACCTAATCCTTTATTTATCCAAATTCTCACTTCTTCCATATATGCAGCTAATAATGCAAGTGCGGTTAAAGCAGCAGAACCTATTGCAAAACCTTTACCTGTTGCAGCCGTTGTGTTTCCTAACATATCTAACGCATCGGTACGTTCACGAACTTCTTGTGGTAATTGTGCCATTTCTGCGTTTCCACCAGCATTATCAGCAATAGGACCAAACGCATCGGTTGCTAACGTAATACCTAAAGTAGAAAGCATTCCCACCGCAGCAAATCCTATTCCGTACACACCCATTGCAAAGTTTTGGAATCCACCAGCAAACCCATACGAACCAATAATTCCTAATACAATAGTTAAAACAGGAATCCACGTAGAATACATACCTACCGAAATACCGTCAATAATTGTAGTTGCATGCCCCTGTTGAGCTTGTTTTGCTATACCTTGCGTTGGTTTATATCCGTCAGAAGTAAAATATTCTGTTCCTTGTCCAATAATTACTCCTGCTGCTAATCCTGTAACAACAGAACCAAAAATACCCCAAGTTATCCAATCTGCATATGCCATAAATGCCATTGCAATTAATATAAATACAGAACTTCCTCCAGTACCAATTAACAATGAATTTAAAAGACTTTTTGCAGATGCTGATTCTTTTGTTCGCACCATAAAAATACCGATAATTGAAAATATAATTCCAATTGCAGCTACAACCATAGGAGCCACTACAAAGTTTATTTGTTCTGTATGATTTAATGTTAATGCTGCACCAAGAGCGGCAGTTGCCAATATTGCACCAACATACGATTCGTATAAATCGGCACCCATTCCAGCAACATCCCCTACGTTATCACCCACATTATCAGCAATTGTTGCTGGATTACGAGGGTCATCTTCGGGAATACCTGCTTCAACTTTACCAACAAGGTCGGCACCAACATCAGCAGCTTTTGTATAAATACCTCCACCAACACGAGCAAATAACGCTTGAGTTGAGGCACCCATACCAAATGTTAACATTGTTGCAGTTATTTCCACTAATTTATGAGATTCTTCCATACCTGCAGGAACCAATGTCAAACCTAAGAATGACAGACCGTTTGCCATATTAGTTGTTGTGTAAATTATATCGGTAAGTAAATAATACCATAACGCAATATCAAATAAAGCAAACCCAACAACCACAAGTCCCATTACTGCTCCTGAACGGAACGCTACCTGCAAACCTTTGTTAAGCGATTTTGAAGCTCCATGTGCTGTTCTTGCAGAGGCAAAAGTAGCTGTTTTCATACCTAAAAAACCACATAAACCGGAAAAGAAACCACCAGTTAAAAACGCTATAGGCACAAAAGGATTTTGAACTCCAAGAATAGCCAATACAACAAACACTACAAATAAAATTACAAACACTATTGTAACAACTCTATATTGTCGTTTTAAATACGCCATAGAACCTTCTCGTACATACTTCGCTATTTCTTTCATACGATTAGTACCTTCTGAGTTTTTCATCATAGATTTAAAAAAATACCATGCAAACGCTAATGCGAGAATGGCACAGGTTGGAACAAGCCAAATAAATGAATTAATTTCTGTTGCTATCATTTTTTCATTAAAAAAATTAATACTATTGTTTAGTAAATATTGTGCGAAACAAATAAATTTTCAGGATATAAACAAACATTATGGAATAAAAATTAGTGTTTTGATTATATTTAATTTACACTAAATATCCAAAATTAAAATAGTAAAAAATGTATATTTATTTTACAAGGCAATAGATGATAAAATGATAAAGATATTTCACGGGAAACTATAAAGAATGTAACTGTTTGCAGAGATTATTGGTTGGTTACTGACAACGAAAAGAAAACAAATTTTCATCCAATATTTTGATGATGTCAACCACAACAATATGACAGGGGTAAAAACTTTGACATTCGTTCTTCGATTGAAAGTTTTTCGTACATTTGGACATTCGTTCTTAGATTGAGGTTTAATACAAAGAATTTGTTTTTGTAACCCCAAAAACCATTGATAAATAAAAAAACAATTAGAACACTGTACAAAATGTATCAAACAAAAATTTGACCCAAAAATGGTAAGTTTACACAAAAGCAAAGAAAAATGAAACTGACCAATAAGACTGTAATACTTTTAATTCTATTAATCGCGATAATTTTGAGATTTATCAACTATTTTGATATTCCTTTTACTCATGATGAGTTTAGTGCAATGTTTCGCTTAAATTTTGATAGTTTTTCAGAACTAATTGAGAAAGGTGTTAAAATTGATGGACATCCTGCTGGAATTCAAGTTTTTTTATATTATTGGACAAAATTATTTGGTTATCAAGAATGGATAGTAAAACTACCCTTTGCTATATTTGGAATAATATCGGTTTATATAATATATCTTATTGGAACAAAATGGTTCAATGAAACCGTAGGATTACTATCTGCAGCGTATATAGGCAGCATTCAGTTTACGATAATGTATAGCCAAATAGCTCGACTATATATAAGCGGAATGTTCTTTTCATTGCTTATGATTTACTATTGGAGTAATCTCATGATGAATCCTCACAAAAATTTTAATAGAAATAGTTTGCTGTTTATAATCTCGACATCTTTATGCACCTACAATCATCATTTTAGTTTATTATTTGCTGCAATTGTTGGTATAAGCGGTGTTTTTTACATTCAAAGAAAGTATTTGATTAAATATGTAATAAGTGGAATAACCCGTTGTGCATTTAAAATTTAATAAAAAAAGTTGTTCATTTTGCGGAAAATCCGTATATTTAATTGATATCCAAACAATTAAATAACATGAACAACTTTATTCAAAATTACGAATTTATATTAGAAAATCTTTCAAAATT
>Ga0265293_10006572_pt1 | contig 18512 bp, 20 predicted proteins | sample Munlanlewell138R_FD_192505 | JGI IMG/M metagenome (GOLD analysis project Ga0265293, IMG submission 192505) | Leachate microbial communities from a municipal landfill in Southern Ontario, Canada - Leachate well 138R | ecosystem: Engineered > Solid waste > Landfill > Unclassified | place: Canada...
ACGCCGGATTGCACGCTAACCAACTCGATGATGTTGTGTAGAAAGTAATGGGAAAATCATAGGCTTTGTACTGAGAAAACCGCTAACTGCGGTTTTCTTTGCTTTTCGCTTCCTTGCTACTTTTTTTGCTCATTTTGATCCGTTCGGGAGGAATGTGTAGGTAATTCGTAGAATAATGTCACCAGCAAGACCAATAAGAGAACGGAGGAGAGTGCAGAGTGAAGAGAAAGCTTAGTCTGGTTTTAGTGTTGGTTTTAGTTTTTGGTCTAATGAGCGTAGCTCAAGCCGCTGAATTACCCTTCAAAATCGGGGTCGTGACCGGTACCGTATCCCAAGGTGAAGAAGAGTATCAAGCTGCATTGAAAATGGTAGCTCGTTATCCTGGCTCGATTGAACACGTAACGTATCCTGACAACTTCATGCAGGAACAAGAAACCGTAATTGGTCAGATTCTACAGTTCGCCATGGATCCACAGATTAAAGCCATCGTTGTGTGTCAGTCTGTTCCTGGCACCACCGCTGCCTTTAACACAATCCGTGATATGCGCGATGATATCGTACTCATTATGGGTCTACCTCACGAAGATCCAGACATGATTGCCGACGTAGTCGATTTTGCCATGGAGACAGACCAAATCCGTCGCGGTGCAAACATTGCACAACTAGCCCAACGGATGGGTGCTAAGAAAATTCTCCACTATTCCTTCCCACGTCACATGTCGATGGAACTTCTCGCTGTTCGTTACAACAACATGAAAGAAGAAGCAGAGAGACTCGGTCTTGAGCTCATTGATGTTACTGCTCCAGACCCAATGGGTGATGCAGGTATTCCAGGAACCCAGCAGTTTATTCTCGAAGATATTCCTCGCCAAGCCGCACTCCACGGTAAGGACATTGCTTTCTTCGGTACTAACTGTGCTATGATGGAACCTGCCATTCGGGCCTCCATGGATGCAGGAATCATTTTCCCAGAGCAATGCTGCCCAAGCCCATTCCACGGCTATCCAGGTGCTCTAGGAATTGAGATTTCGGAAGATCGTAAGGGCGACGTAGATTACATTATTGAGCAAATTGGTGTGAAAGTTGCTGAGCAAGGCAACGCCGGTCGCATGGCCACTTGGGTTGCACCAATTAACATGATTTTTGTGGAAGCCGGAGTCGAGCTCGCTATCCAGCACATCCAAAACGGTTTGGACTTCGCCGACCAGGATGCAGTAGAAGCAGCTGTTTATGAAGCGACTGGTATCAAGATCTCTCTCAATCGCTACAAAGATGGAGCTAACTTCTACCTAGTTATCGCTGACTCGGTAATCTTCTAAGATTCACTACAATTAAAGCATAGAAATGCGGAGCTCTCGCCCTCTCCGAGGGCGGGTCTCCGCACTTTTCTTGAGAGGTAGAAAGTGGGAGGTGTGGAAATGAGTGTTCCTGTGTTGGAGATGAAGAAGATCTCCAAGTCTTTTTATGGCACGCAAGTTCTAAAGGACATCAATGTCACAGTAAACGAGGGCGAAATTCACTGTCTGGTCGGCGAAAACGGTGCAGGCAAGTCTACCCTCATGAACATTCTTTTTGGCATGTCTGTGATTACTGACACAGGAGGTTACGAAGGGGAGGTATTGATCAACGGTAAGCCTGTGGCCTTCGACTCGCCAAAGGCAGCTATTGGGGCAGGAATTGGCATGGTTCATCAGGAGTTCATGTTGCTTCCTGGTTTCAGTGTCACTGAGAATATTAAACTCAATAGAGAGGACACCAAGCCAAATCTCTTTAGCAGAGTTCTTGGAAGGAAGCTGGAAACCCTCGATCGGAAGAAGATGGCCGCAGATGCTCGGAGTGCCCTCGATAAGCTCGGCATGAGTATTGATGAATGGGTACCGGTGGCCGGTCTGCCCGTTGGATACCTGCAGTTCGTAGAAATTGCGCGGGAGATTGACAAGGAGAATCTGCAACTCCTCGTTTTGGATGAGCCTACAGCTGTCTTGACCGAAAGTGAGGCACAGCAGTTCTTAGCAGTTGTACAGCGACTAGCGTCAACAGGCATTAGTATTCTATTTATTACGCATCGCCTCGATGAAGTTATGGCCGTGGCTGATACAATTACTATTCTAAAGGACGGCGAGCTTGTTAGTTCTGGACCTACTAAGAACTACACCATCGCTCAGATGGCCGAGCTTATGGTGGGAAGAAAGATTGACACAAAGGGCCGCATCGGCGGAGAGAAAAAGGAAAAAGCCACGAAGAAGGTTCTGGAAATCCGTAACCTTCGAGTCGATATGCCAGGAGAACGCCTACGAGGGATCGACCTGGATGTCTATGAAGGTGAAATCTTGGGCATCGGAGGACTCGCGGGTCACGGAAAAATCGCTTTAGCCAACGGAGTTATGGGACTTTATGCGAGCCAGGGGCAAGTCATCTACGAAGGCGTAGAGGTTCCCTTGAACAATCCAAGAGAGGCTCTGAATCGTGGCCTTGCCTTTGTCTCTGAGGATCGCCGAGGCGTTGGACTGGTCTTGGAAGACAGTATTGCTAACAATATTGTACTGACAAGCATGCAGACCCAAGATAAGTTCTTGAAGCCTGGCCCTTTAAAGCTGAAGGATCAAAAGCAGATTACGGCTCATGCTCTGCAGTCTATCGAAAGATTTGACATTCGGTGTACGGGACCGGATCAGATTGTGCGCAGACTAAGTGGTGGGAACCAGCAAAAGGTCTGCATTGCCAGGGCTTTCACGCAGAACCCCAAGTTGTTCTTCGTATCGGAGCCAACTCGCGGAATCGACGTTGGAGCCAAGAGTCGGGTTCTCGAGCTCATCGCGGAGTTGAACCGCATGGGAGTAACCGTTGTGATTACCTCCAGTGAACTGGCTGAACTGCGTAGCATTTGCGACCGCATAGCTATTATCTACGAAGGCAAGTTGTCTGGTATCTTATCACCGGATGCTCCTGACGTGGAGTACGGCTTGCTTATGGCTGGAAAATCCCTGGAGGAGGTGCGAAGCGGTGAAAGAGCGACTAATTAAGATCTATCATGGTTTTGGTCTACCCCGCCTGATCATTTCCGTCTTTTTACTGGCGCTGATCATAGTAGCCGCTGGAACAGAACTCAGTGTTCCAGGTTTACTCAGTGACGCACTGGTGAGAATTGGTCAGAACGGAATCTATGTTCTCGCCATGGTACCATCGATTCAGGCCGGAGCCGGCCTAAACTTTGGTCTCCCGGTTGGTGTCATCGCTGGTATGGTAGGTGTATTAGTAGCCATGGAGAACTCGTTGCTCGGTTTTGGCGGCTTCGTGGTAGCGCTCCTGGTTGCTATACCACTTGGAATCATAGCAGGCTACCTGTATTCGCTCCTTTTGAATCGTGTAGCCGGGCAAGAGATGATGGTAGGAACCTATGTTGGATTCTCCGTTGTTGCCGGAATGTGCATTTTCTGGCTGATGGCTCCCTTTAAGAATCCTGCGTTGATTTGGCCAGTCGGAGGACAGGGCCTGCGTGTTACATTGACACTGGCCGATACCTTTGGTGGGACCCTGAATGAGTTCTTGAAGTTCGAAATCTTCGGTCTCACAGTTCCTACTGGGTTACTCTTGTTCTATGCACTCCTGGCGTTTCTGCTATGGTTGTTCTTGAGGAGCAAACCTGGTGTGGCCATGGAAGTGGTGGGACGCAATCCGCGTTTTGCCGTTGCCTCTGGATTGAATATTAATGCCTATCGCAGTGTAGGTATCGTTCTATCCACGGTTTTGGCCTCCATTGGTTATGTGGTATATGCCCAGAGCTTTGGGTTCGCCCAGCTGTACAACGGACCCTTGATGACGGCCTTTCCGGCGGTAGCCGCGGTCTTGATTGGCGGCGCTTCTACCCGGGAAGCGAAGGTGCTCAACGCCATTATCGGCGTCGTCTTGTTCCAAACGCTGTTGACAGTGGCGATGCCAGTGACAAACCAACTTATTGAAGGTAATATCTCGGAGATCGCCCGTGTGATTGTAAGTAACGGCATGATCTTGTATGCCTTGACTCGAGTAACCGGAGGTGAACAGGCGTGAATCAAGTCAAAAAGTTCATTTCGAAGAATGCTGTACCGATACTCTTTGCCATCGTCTGTTTGCTCGGTGTTTATTACGCCCAAATGCCGGGTCAGTTCTTGTTGATGGAGATTGTCAAGAGGATGGCTCGAAACTCCTTCTTGGTTCTGTCCTTGATCATTCCGGTTGTAGCCGGTATGGGTTTGAACTTTGGAATCGTGCTTGGTGCGTTGGCGGGTCAGGTAGCCTTGATCCTTTCTACCCACTGGGAGTGGTCTGGAATCGGTGGCTTACTTTTAACGGCTCTCCTGGCAACCCCAATGGCTGTGCTCTTTGGAATCCTGGCCGGTATGGTTTTGAACAAGGCCAAGGGTAGAGAGATGATTACGGGTATGGTCATGGGCTTTTTCGCCAATGGTGTGTACCAGTTCATCTTCTTGTTCCTAGTGGGAACAGTGATTCCCTTTGAGAATGCAGCACTGAGAATTTCAACAAGCCCGGGACTGCGCAATACTGTGAACCTGACAAGGATTCGTGGAGCCTTGGACAATATCTGGACAGTGCAGATCGGGTTTACCAAGGTGCCCATTGTAACCTTCTTGGTGATTGCACTGCTTGCCATCGCCATCTGGGCCTTTTTCAAGACCAAGCTCGGTCAAGACTTCCGTGCGGTAGGGCAGGATCGACACATTGCTGGCGTTGCCGGAATTCAAACCGATCGCAACAGAGTCTTGGCTATCGTGTTTTCTACCGTATTGGCTGCCTGGGGACAGATCATCTTCCTGCAGAATATAGGTACGCTCAACACCTATAACAGCCATGAACAGGTGGGCACCTTTGCCATTGCTGCCTTGCTGATTGGAGGAGCGTCGGTGACGAGGGCCACCATTGGCCAGGCTTTGATGGGAACGTTCTTGTTCCACTTGCTCTTTGTCGTTTCGCCTTCAGCTGGTCAGGCTATCTTTGGTAGTGCCCAAGTCGGTGAGTATTTCAGAGTCTTCGTAGCCTACGGAATCATCGCCATCAGTCTGGCACTCCATGCCTGGAGAAGCAGATCTCTGGCCAAAGCCAGGTTGAAAGAAGACGTATCAGCCTAAGAAAAGGCCCTGCATCCACGGAAGATGCAGGGCTTTCCAATTTGTCCCAAACGGAGAAAGTTATGCCATTTGTAGCAGGAATTTTGCATTTCGCGTAGAAGCACTCATCAAGTTACACTGGTGAATGCTTGCCTGCAAGCATCATCGATAGGACCGCAAGAGAGAAGGGGGTGTGGCTACCAAAGGCTAGGGCAAGAATATGGCCTAGTATTTTGTTAGTAATCCCACCGAGAACTCTCGTGTGGAGTAGCTTTGCAAACATTTGGAGGTGCAAATAGTGAAGAGAAATCTAATTCTACTTACCGCTGTTGTGTTGGCTGCTGTTCTGTTATCTGGTTGCGTTATTTGGCCATTTGGCGTAGCTGTGGAGTATGATCTTGAGCCAGAGGTCTTTGCTGCGCACAAGAACGAAAAGAGAGTCAGCAAGAACGCCAAGTTTGAACCCGAGTTTATGTATGCTGAAGAGGCCGATGAAGATGTTATTGCTGAGCTGGATGGTTCCGTCATGGCTGGCACTAAGGAAATCGAGTTTGAAACCGAAGACATCAAGAACGAAGACGAAGAAGTTATCGGCATAAAGGTGATCATTCCTAGTGTAGGTACGAAGAAATTTACAATCTCTATCAGAGTTCCAGAAGCCGAGTAGAGCTACAAGTCAATCCCAGCCCCACATTAGTGGGGCTTTTTCTTTTGTGACGAATTTCGTATTGGTTGGGAGGAAATGGAGGTAGAGAACAGAAGTGCTGAAGAGGTTTGTTTTCTAGATCAATAAGGGAGATGTTGTTGATGCAAGATGGGTTTGCTGCTGAGCTACATTCGCTGAGCAAGGTAGGCAAGGTGATCGGGATTGTGAGTGGCAAAGGGGGAGTGGGTAAGTCCCTGGTCACATCACTTCTGGCTGTGGCCATGAATCGTAAGGGCTACCGTGTGGGTATCTTAGATGGAGACATTACTGGACCTTCCATTCCGAAAGCCTTTGGCATAAGTGGTAAAGCTCCGGTGGATGAACAGGGTGTACATCCAGCCTTAAGCAAGAACGGAATCTCCATCATGTCGATCAATCTCTTGCTGGATAACATCACCGATCCAGTGGTGTGGAGGGGACCTTTAGTAGGGGGAACAGTAAAGCAATTTTGGACTGATATTATCTGGAAAGACATTGACTACATGTTCATCGACATGCCTCCAGGTACGGGCGATGTTCCCCTAACGGTGTTTCAATCCATTCCCGTAGATGGAATCATTGTCGTCACGTCACCGCAGGAGCTTGTCTCCATGATCGTGGAGAAGGCCGTCAAGATGGCCAAGCTCATGAGCATTCCTGTCCTAGGACTAGTAGAGAATATGGCCCATTTCACTTGTCCCGATTGCGGTAAGAGTCATCTGATCTTCGGCGACAGTCATATCGACCAAATCGCCTTAAGCCATGGACTGCCTGTCTTGGCCAAATTGCCGATTAATCCCGTTATCGCTGATTATGTGGATCGGGGCCGAGTGGAAGAGTTAGAAACCTTTGGACTCGAGCGTGTAGCAGACTATCTTGAATGAGCAAAGAGGAACCTTGGGTTCCTCTTTCTACCTAAAACCAAAACTCTATTGTTACTTGTGCTGTCACTTCGATTTCACCGGGGTTGATACTCGTCTCAGCCGCTTGATCGAAACCCACCGCCATCATCTTCAGCGACTCGTTGCGAGGGACATAGGTTCCATACTCTTCATCTATGCTCACGATTCCACCCAAAACCTCGCCTGCACTCTTAGCCATCACTTCGGCCTTGGTAAGCGCTTGCTGGATAGCAACTTCAAGGGCCTGAAGCTGCAGGTCTTGCTTGTCCGCCAGATCAAAGCTCACGTTTTGCACCTGGTTAGCACCGGCCTTCACGGCCACATCCACGATTCTGCCCACTTGATCTAGTTCTTTTGTAGTCACTGTAATACGATTCTGTACATGGTACGTCGTTCTGACGGCTTCTTCTGGAGTGGTCCGAGCATAGGTGTCGCTGTAGCTATAGATATTGTAGCCACTCGTACTGATGGCCGAGCTCTCAAGCCCCAGTGCAGCAAGGGCCTCCAGAACACTCTGCATCCGATCCGCATTTTCCGCCGCAGCGTTGTCAGCAGACGCACTGGACGTTTCCACGCCTAAGATGATCGTAGCTGTATCCGGTGCAGCCGTAACAACGGCATTTCCAGTCACCTGCAGTCTTCCGCTGTGCTCAGGAATGCTAGCAGCACTCACGCTTCCCACAGCCAGGATCAAAAGCAAGACAATGGTTAAACTAGTTCTTCTCATCGTTTTCATTCGATATCTCTCCTTCAACCAATATGGTCTTCTCTGCAAAAACGGTAAATCGTTGTTCTCCCGCTGTAAAGCTACCTTCAACAACCAAGCGATAGAGACCAGGGTCAACGGGACTCGTAATCACAAGTGAACTCTGACCGCTGATTTTTTCTTCGTCAAGTAAGACTTCACCTGCCAGCATTTTTTCTTCATCACCTTGCCTCCAGATGAAAAGCCGCGGACTTTGAGAAGGCTCCGTCTCCGTCATTGGATAACTGCTTAGCACAAGTTCAACTGGCTCTCCAGGAAGGTAGACTTCTGGTTCCTCCAGCATCATGATGCGAAATGTCTGGAAGGGAGCAATCTCCTCAACCTGTGGAACATCTGGCGGAACCGAGGTGATCATGGTATGCAGCATGAATGCTAGGAACACGGTGGCGGCCGTAGCAGCACCAAACAAAAACGGTTTGCGTGTCCAAATGCGTTTCTCTGGCTCTGCTTGCATCTGACTGGATACTTTGCTCCACAGTTCGTCAGCTGAACCAGACCATTCACTGTTCTGTCGCAGTGTCTGTTCAATCGTTTCATCAAATGTCTTCATACGAGCCACCTCCTTCTAGCGCTGCAATGTGTTTTTTCAGGCGTTGCCTTGCCACATAAAGGCGAGACTTCACTCGGGAAACGGGAATACTCAGGGTTTCGGCAATCTGTGCCTCCGTCAGGCCCGATACGTACTTGAGCAAAAGGGGAAGGCGATGGTTTTCATCCAGTTCATTAATGGCCTGGAAGAGAGCATCAACCCCTTCGCGCTCCAAAGCATGTTCTTCAGGCGCAAAGGCTCTGTGAGGGTTGGGCTCCTCAAGATCATAGGGTAGATGTCCTCGATCAAGACGATCCTTCGTACGTTTCGCCTTGTTCACAACGATTTTGGTGAACCAGGGCTTAAACGGTCGTTCGTCCTGAAAAGAATCCAGGGAACGGAAGGCCTGTAAAAAAGCTTCTTGAACAGCATCTTCCGCCGTCGCCCAGTTGCGGGTAATGAGATAGGCTAGTCGGATTGCGCTGTCTAAGTGGTATCGAAAAATCTGTTCAAGGGCGTCTTGGTGTCCCTTCTTTGCTCGTCTAATGAGTTCTTGTTCATTGATTTCCACGGGCTTCCCCCCTTTGGGCCTTCACTTTAACTATCCCATGACTGGGCGAAAAGTTTATGCTATTATGTTAAGCATAAATTAAGTTTACTAGCAGGGTTTATTACCTTCCCGTCGAAGTTCTCCTTTGTGTGCAATTTAGCAGAGTGAAGCTAACGGCTTCCTAAGGGGGCGAATGTGGTCCAGATGGAGAAGCAACCGCGGCTAGCGGCACCAGAATTTGAAATCGAAGACACAACAATTCGGACCTTGATGGGCGTGCTGTATGAGAAGAGCTCCCGAGAAGAACAGCATTCGCGTCGGGTCAGCGGGTATTGTTTCGCTCTAGGTACGCAACTTGGTTTGAGCCTTGAACACAGGATTCAACTGGGGAAAATAGGGTTGCTACATGATATCGGGAAGATCTCCATTCCCAATGCAATCCTCGATAAGCAAGGACCACTCCTGCCAATGGAATGGGAAGAAATCCATCAACACCCCATAAACGGGCATCGTTTTCTGAGTGCCGTAGTCGGTATGGACGAAGTGGCCGAAACCGTCTTAGCTCATCACGAACACTTTGATGGGCAAGGTTATCCCAATGGCCTTAGAGGACAGCAGATCCCCTTTAATGCCAGAATTGTAGCTGTGGCTGATGCCTATGATGCCATGGTCAGCGCACGCCCTTATCGAAGCCGACTAACCCACAAAGAAGCCCTTGAAGAGCTGAAGCAAGGGGCCAGAAGACAATTTGATCCCGACATTGTAGCAGCTTTCATCGAGCTTCTTGAAGAGTTAGAAGAAGAAAACGAGTTACCCGGTGCTTAGTACAAGCTTTCCCCATCGAGCCTAAGTTTCTCTTGCCAAATGGACTGTAGTTCCATGACCTCTTCTTTATAGTCCTTAACCGTACCATCTTCGGAGTAGGGAAGTTCATCGATGACGGTGATCGTAAAACTCTCTTCTCCTTGTTCGTTCCAATCGGTCTGTAGCTCCCGGTGAGGGTGTGACCCGTGGTTCAGCTGAAATACCACCCGGTTGATACCGGCTTTCAGATTTGTTGTTCCCTCCAAATAACGTTTATTCGTGATATTTGACTGAATGCTAAAAACACCCATGGCCGGCTTCATACGCCGGTATTCTTCTTTCAGTTGTTTTTTGCGTTCCATTTAGTATCCCATCTCCTTTAAAATGCGAGACAAGGTGTGAAGACGTTCGCCAATCAATTCGCCATCATCGGCCAGTACTTGTCGAAAGAGTTTTATGTCTTCGTTAATCATCTCGTTATCGGTACATACAGCTACGGTCATGGCATCACCCTGTAATCCCACTCGGTCAATGACTGGGTTCGCTGGGTCGTAAAAGTTGTCAAAACGATAAGCTTCATCAAGGTGGAGCTTGGATCGGCAGATCAGGATCGCCAGATCAAGTACCCGGTGCAGGGGAAGTTCCTCGGATTGTCGAGACCAACGTTCTCCTGTATGGCGCCAAACTTTGGCGGAGATGTCTACTTTGCCACGTTCATTCCATTGGGCCAATCCTAAGGAGAGTCCCTTAGCATCGGTATCGTAGGCTTGACGTCCGTCAACATTGCTGTAGTCTTCACTCACAATGACGGGTTTGTGTTTTAGAGTTGTTGGGATCTTCATCTTTATCTCTCCTCTAACGAAGTAGTAATTCAGTAATTTAGTAATTCACTAAATCACTGAATTGATTATGGATCACAACTATCTGTTTTGTCAAGGGGAAACACAGGACGTGCCAACGACATATAGAAAAATAGTAGAAAGAGAGGTGTATATAATGAAAAAGATCGCGATTGTCAGCTTTCAGGGAGAAATGCCATGTTTTGTCCATGCCTTGCTCAACGTGTGGAACTATCACGAACGGGGCTACGAGGTCGCTCTGATCGTAGAAGGCGCTTCAACAGCCCGAATTGCAGACATTCAAAACGCGCCCCAAGGCAAGCTGTGGGAGAAGATTCGAGAGGCTGGACTCGTCAAGTCGGTTTGTAAAGCCTGTGCCGCGCAAATGGGTACTCTAGCTGAGGCAGAAAGACAGGGACTTCCCATTGATGCCGCGCTATCTGGTCACTCTGACCTAGAAGTCTTTACTGCTGCTGGTTATGAGATTGTCTTGTTCTAGGAGATGGTAGCTCGTGTCGATTGATGCCAGAGAGATTCAAGAGGCAAGAGAGGTTGCCCAGGAGGTTCTACGTTTGCTCGCCGATGTGGAGAGGCATTTGAAGAGTGCCCGCAATTGGGGTTTTTACGACATGATGCGGGGCGGCTTCTTCTCAAGCCTAATTAAGCATGGGAAAATTGACAAAGCCGAGGCACTACTGATCAGGGTGGGTGACAAACTGCGGCAACTACAGAAAGAGTTGTCCGATGTGTACATCAGCCTCGATGCACAAGTCAAGATTTCTGGTTTCGAGCGATTTATGGACATTGCTTTTGACAACATCATTTCAGATTGGATGGTGCAAAGCAAAATCCACGACAGTCTGAGGCAAGTTCAGCAGCTGCGCACTGACGTCCGGGAGGTCCTTGCTAACCTTGATCGCCTGGAAAGGGAGCAAAGGAACTAAACGTATTCGAAGGGGGATACCTATGTACTTGAAATGCTTTGATGATGTTAAGGAACTCACGAAAGAATTGGTGAGGATTCCTAGCATAGTCAAGACCGAAGGTGAAACGCATTGTGCACGAAGGATCCACGAGTTTTACAGCCAACTCGATTACTTTAAGGAGCATCCCGAGTATTTACTACTACAACAAACAGAAGACGACGAGATAGAGAGACATAACGTATTGGCCATGGTCAAGGGGACAAAGGGCAATTCCAACAGGACGGTTATCCTAATGGGTCATCTGGATACTGTTGGAGTCGATGACTTTGGTTCTCTTAAGGCCTATGCATTTGATCCAGACAAACTCCCGGAACTCCTCAAGGAGTTACGACTCGACGAGGATGTCATGCGTGACATTGACTCTGGCGAGTACATGTTTGGTCGCGGGGCCCTTGACATGAAGTCTGGCGTAGCTGGACAGATGTGGCTAATTCGCTATTTTTCCCAGCATCCCGAAGAACTTGACGGGAACATTATTGCTGTGGCTGAGTGCGATGAAGAAGACAACGCACACGGGATTATATCTGCTTTAAAGGTATTGAAGGAGTGGAAAAGGCGCCATGGTCTTGAGTATATTGCGGCCATCAATGCTGACTACTCTACACCGTATCACGAAAAAGACGAGAACCGTTATGTTTACTTTGGGACCATCGGCAAGCTATTGCCTTCTTTCTATGTCGTAGGTAAGGAGACCCATGTGGGGCAAGCCTATGGTGGATTGGATCCAAACATGATCGTAGCTGAGCTGACACGACTCATTAACCTCAATCCTGACTTGTGCGATGAAGCCCAGGGCGAGGTGACCATTCCACCGATTTCATTGAAACAGACGGACACCAAGGATGCTTATACGGTGCAGACGGCCATTGCCGCCTATGTCTATTACAACTTCTTCACCCACAGCATGAGTCCTAGAGATGTGATGGAGAAGATGAAGGAAAAGGCCATAGAAGCCTTTGATAACATCGTGAAGTATACAAATGAGTCCTATAGGAGATTCTGTCAGGTGGCTGGCCATGTTTATACTACACTACCCTGGAAGACAAGGGTGTATACTTGGGAAGAGTTTTACGCCGAGCTCGTAGAACAACATGGAGAGACGTTCGAAAGCCATCTCAAAGAGTTCGTAGCCGGTTTGCACAGGAGCAACCCGGCCATGGACCTGAGAGATTTCAGTATGCGGATTGTGGAGGAAGCCTGGTCCTGGGCAAGGGATAAGAGTCCCGCGATCATTGTCTATTATTCCTCCACGATGTACACAAATCTCGAAATGACAGGGAAGACACCAAACGAGAGGAGACTGTTGGATTGCGTCACCGAGTCGGTGAACGCCTTGCAGCAGTACTCGGATAAACCAGTTGTCACGAAGATGTTCTATCCCTACATCTCGGACTCCAGCTTTATGGCCTTAGGCGGTGATCGGGAAGAACTCGGAGCTCTGCAATACAACACGCCAGCGTGGGGCGAAAAGTACAGACACCCCATCGAAGATATCGCGGAAATCAACGTTCCCGTCGTTAACATCGGCACCTTTGGCAAGGATGGACACAAACTTACCGAAAGAGTGCATATGAAGCACACCTTTGAGCACATACCAAACATCACCTATAATGCCGTTAGAAAGCTCTTGAGCTAAGACGAAAGAATTTCTGCCTCCAGGAAAAATCCTGGAGGTTTTTTCTTGACAAATATATCGGTTGGTGATATGTTTGTGTTAGATATATCGGATATGGATATGTTTGATCGCGCCAAGGAGGAGGGATGATCCATGACTGTATCAGCAATAGAAACAATCACGGACAATGTTTACTACATTTTGGTCAGTTTGCTCACAGATAAACACGGTTATCTCATCATGCAGACGATTGAAGGGCTGACAGACGGCGAGTTCGTCATTGGACCCGCATCGCTCTACACCAATCTGAAGAAGCTTCTGAAAGCAGGATTGATCGCCGAAAGACCCGGGGAAAAAAGTAACCAGAAGGTGTATAGCATCACATCAAGTGGTATTGAGGCCCTGCGAAGGGAAGTGAAGCGGAAGGAGAAAATGGTCAAACTGGCTCGGCAGGGATTAGCATCTTTCGATGGAGGGGATGACAAGTGAAGAAGAAGTACGTACTCGTCAGCGGCTTAGCCTTTGGCGAAAAGGCGGATATGAGAAAGCTCAAGAAACTGGCGCAACAGGGTTGGATCCTTGATGGAATCACATCCTTCTTCTATAGATTCAGGAAAGGACAGCCCCAGACGTTAGACTATAGTGTGGATTATCGCTCCGACTACGACGACGAATACTTCACCATTTTTCAGGAAGCGGGTTGGACGCACAGGGCGACCCTGGGAGAAATCCACATATTTTCCGCGCCAGAAGGCACGACACCACTGTATCTGGATACAGCGGAGCAGTCAGAACAGTATCTGCCTATGATCAGAGAAACAGCGAAAGGAAGCGCCATATCCTTCCTTGTTCTCGTGATTCTAGCAATCGCCTTGCGTGTTGGGGGCGTCCCCGGATGGCTCTCCCATGTTCTCTTTGTCTTTTTGGTTTTCGCTTGGGTAGTCTTTGTTTTCAACTTCATGCCATGTATCGGTTTTATGGTCAGAAGACTACGCATGGCTCGGGCCGGGCAATAAGAGGATTCCTATCGGCGGTGGAGAAGTAACGTCTGGCTGTAGAGCAGCCGTCGTTTGGAACATCAGCTGAAGGAGAATGTTTGTGACCACACTCTTGATCATCATCTACATAGCATTTATCAGTCTTGGGCTCCCGGACTCTATCCTGGGGAGTGTTTGGCCCGTCATCCGACTTGACGTGTCAGCACCGGTGAGCTTGGTCGGTTATGTGGCCATGACAGTAAGTGCAGGTACAGTTGTTTCTAGTTTGCTCAGCAATCGTTTAGTCGCACGTTTCGGAACGGCGAAAGTTACAGTGACCAGCGTGGCCATGACGGCTTTAGCACTACTTGGCTACTCTTTCGTGGGTCATGCCGCCTTCCTCTTTTTACTCGCCATCCCACTAGGGCTCGGTGCCGGAAGTGTGGATGCGGCGCTGAACAATTTTGTGGCCCTGCACTACAAGTCCATGCATATGAATTGGCTTCACTGCTTCTGGGGAGTAGGAGCGACGGCTGGTCCGATTATCATGTCGCTCTTTCTAGGAAGGGCTTCAGGTTGGCGAACGGGCTATATCGTCATCGCAGCACTTCAGTTTGTCCTCGTTGTGGTCTTGCTGGCCACCATGAAGCTCTGGGATGGGAAAGATGTGCGCACCTCCGGGGTCGAGAATGAGGAACATAAGGTGCTTACGAATAAAGAAGCATTGGGACTGCCCAACGTAAAACTGGCCCTCATATCCTTTATTTTCTTCAGTGTGACCGAGGCAACAACGGGACTGTGGAGCAGCAGCTATCTCGTTGGAGTCGAAGGGATGGCTGCCACAACTGCAGCCAGGTGGACAGCCTCTTTTTATGCGGGAATCACTCTGGGTCGACTGCTGTCGGGATTCTTGTCGATCAAGGTGGCGAACACAGTGTTGATTCGTATTGGTCAGCTTGTGTGCGTTGCCGGGGCACTCCTTCTGCTCTTGCCGGTACCCGTGATGGTCTCGGCTCTTGGCTTTGTCATCATCGGCTTAGGTACCGCCCCTATTTTCCCAGCCATGTTGCACGAGACACCCGTTCGATTTGGCTCGACGGTTTCCGGCGCGATCATGGGTCTGCAGATGGCCTTTGCCTATATTGGAGGCACATTGGGATCACCATTGTTTGGTGCACTCGCCTCTCTGACGTCCCTGAAGCTCCTTCCCTTCTTTCTGCTTGCTGCAGCCCTAACGATGCTCGTAGCTTCGGAACTCATGAACAAGCGTATGGCGGCCAGGGAAAAATCGCTGTAGCCACCCTAGACAAGCTGACAAGGAGAATACGACAGAATGTCGAACTCTACCAAATATAAGCAAGCGGGGTGGTTCACATGAGAAGCTTCATTCGCAGGATTTACCTCCTTGGACTCGTGTTTGTGCTCGTTGGTGGACTCAATACCTTTGTAGGCATTCGTCATCTCGGAGAACAGCTTCAGCAGCACATAGAGGACACGATAACGTTTAAGCTCGACTCTGTCATGAGTGAAGTCAGCTTAGGCTTGCTTAATGTGGAAAGAATGCTCGGTGCCGCCGAGGCTGTGATTGCTATCGAGGACGATGAGGACAAGATCATACAGTTCTTCGATGAGATTTTACGCGATAATCGATCCTTCCTGGCCATGTACCTTGGCATAGCGGAGGATCACGTCCTTTATACCAACAGAGACTTTCATTGGGAGCCGGTGGATCCAACCACGCGACCTTGGTACCAAGCTGCGACAAGGGAAGGGAGACTCGTTTTTACGTATCCCTACGTTGATGCTGCTGCGGATCGCTGGGTGATCACGATGGCTAAACCTCTCTACGATGAAAATGGTCATTTGATGGGCGTATTAGGTGTGGACGAGTCGTTACAGGGCATGCTTGCGTCTCTAGAAATGGCAAAGCCATCGGAGCACGGGCATGTCTTTGCTTTTGATGAAATCGGTCGAATTCTGCTCAGTGATCCAGAAGAGGTACAGACGCCCGTCCTCATGGGGCAAGACTTAATGGAAACCGTCTTGTCAGACCCAGGAGGGATTCTCTTTACCACTGTTGAGGGTGAAGATGGCTACTTTAGGTGGCAAGCCGTGGGTAGTTCGGGAATCATCATAGGGCTCTTTGCTCCCATTAAGGATTTTCTTGATTATCGGCTCTTGGTTGTGCAGGTGTTGATGACAACACTCGTCTCTCTGGTCGTTCTTGCCTTGGCACTCTTCATCTTCCAGCGCCAATACATAACCAAACCCATGCGTGACCTAGACCGTGACATTATGGCCATATCCCTTGATGAAGACGTAACATACCGTCTGCCAGCCCGGAAGCACAGCCCCTTTGAGCATTTGAGGCGGTCCATTAACGTGAGTCTCGATCGAGTGCAACAGCATTTCGAGAATATCATCCATCAGCAGGAAGAGTTAACCGCAGCCTATGGTCAGCTCGTTGCCCACGAAAAGCAGCTTCAGGAGCAATACCAGGAGATCAAGAAGGATGAGGAACACATTCAGTTTTTGGCTGATCATGATGTCTTAACGGGTCTTCCCAACCGCAGGAAGTTTGAAGAAGACTTAGAGGCGTTATTGGATAGTGCCCAAACGGGTTCTGTTCTCCTTTTTGACCTGGACAATTTCAAGAATGTCAACGATACCTTAGGTCACGTTTATGGTGATGCGCTCCTCCGTCATCTGGCAGGGACGCTGGAACGTAGCCTCGATTGTGCAGCAAGGGTGTATCGTTTTGGCGGTGATGAGTTTCTGGTTATCCTAGATGGTATTGTTGAGCGGGAGGAACTGGCAGCCATCATCACGAGACTGCTGCAGAACGTGAGCAAGACCCATACCGTTGAGGGTAGACGCAACAATATCACTTCGAGCGTTGGCGTTGTTCGTTATCCCTATGACGGTACCAGTGTGGAGCAGCTGCTCATCAAGGCCGATATCGCCATGTATAACGCTAAGCAACTAGGTCGCAATCGCTATGTGCTTTTTGAAGCAAGCATGTCCGCTAGTTTTGCTGAACAGGTACATATGAAACACATCTTGAGAGAGGCGGTCAAGAACGGCGGTTTTCGTTTACTGTATCAACCTGTCGTTGATGCTCGAACGGGCGACATTGCCTACTTAGAAGCTCTTATCCGTCTTCAGGACCACAGCCTGTCACCGACAGTCTTTGTTGCTGCAGCCGAAGAGTCGGATCTCATTCAACCCATTGGCCGTTGGGTCATCCAAGAGGCGATTGGACAGCTGGTAGCTTGGCGTGCAGAAGGAAAAGAACTGAAACCAATTTCTATTAATCTCTCGCCCAAACAGTTCTATGACGTCGGTTTGGTAGATTTCCTCATCAAGGAGCTTGAGACGCACCAAATTGATCGAGGCTTGATCGAAATGGAGATAACCGAAACTGTGCTCATTGATAGTTCGGCCGAGGCCGTCCGCATCATTGAACGGATCCGCAAGCTCGGCGTCAAGGTGGCCTTGGATGACTTTGGCACCGGTTACCTATCTATCAAATACATAACCCATCTGCCAGTCGATCGCATTAAGTTGGATCGAAGTATGAGCCAGGGACTTCCCGGTACTCTACCTGTAATCGAGGGATTGATCACCATCGCCCATAGTTTGGGGATGGCTGTGGTCGCAGAAGGAATTGAGGAGACCGAGGAAGCGCATCAGTTGGTGAAAGCCCAATGCGACTATCTGCAGGGTTACCTTTTTGCCCAACCCCTCACGGATGACGAGATTGGGCCCATGCTTGGAGCGAACTTTGCCCAACATCTAAAAAGAGAGGTGTGAAAGAATGAGCGTACGATCGATTAAGAGAATTGTCCAAGGTAGGCCTTCCGTGGACGGAGCAGGAGTAAGGCTTGTAAGGGTTTTCGCCCGCGATGACACAGCCGATTTTGATCCTTTCCTAATGCTTGATGCTTTTGACTCCACGAATCCAGAAGACTATATCAAAGGATTTCCGTGGCATCCACATCGCGGTATTGAGACCATCACGTATCTCATCAAAGGTGAGATTGAACATGGTGATAGCCTCGGCAATCGTGGAGTCATCTATGATGGTGAATGCCAATGGATGACCGCCGGTTCCGGCATTATTCATCAAGAAATGCCCCAGGCTCGGGAACAGATTCTCGGATGCCAGCTTTGGCTGAACTTGCCCCGTGAACACAAAATGACTACGCCCGCCTATGGAGATATTACGACGGAAAATGTACCTGTTGTGAGGGAGGAAGGAGCCACGATTCGCGTTATCTCGGGTCACTATCTGGACACCGCGGGTGCGTTTCAGGGTAAGTATGTCCCAGCCACGTACTTTGACGTGGAGCTAGAACCGAGCCGCGAATGGTCTTTCCAAAGCGATCCGGACCACACGCTCTTTACCTACATTTTCCGTGGTCAAGCCCTCTTTTGTCCTGACGGGGAGGAATGGATTGACCACAAGCAGGCTGTTTTGTTTAACAGCGGTGACACATTTTGGGTTAAGGCAGGAGACAAAGGATTACGCTTTGTCCTCCTTGTAGCTCCACCACTTAACGAGCCCATCGCCTGGGGTGGTCCGATTGTCATGAACACCCAAGAAGAACTGCGATTGGCCTTTGAGGAGCTCAGAAACGAAACTTTTATCAAGTAGAGTACAATTAGTCTAGAAGGCGGCAGCACCATGAGGAAGTTCATCCGAAACGTCTATACCCTCGGGATCATCTTCGCGCTTATAGCAGGCCTGAATG
>Ga0265293_10006573_pt1 | contig 18512 bp, 17 predicted proteins | sample Munlanlewell138R_FD_192505 | JGI IMG/M metagenome (GOLD analysis project Ga0265293, IMG submission 192505) | Leachate microbial communities from a municipal landfill in Southern Ontario, Canada - Leachate well 138R | ecosystem: Engineered > Solid waste > Landfill > Unclassified | place: Canada...
CTCAAGTAATTTTAATGCTACAAGATATGACGTTTGAGATAGGTGTTATCTCTTAGATGTCTAAAACTGTATTAGGTGAAATATCTATATCACCTGTGTTTGAGATAGGTGTTATCTCTTAGATGTCTAAAACGTTCGTGGCAGAGGAACGACCTGATACCTTGTTTGAGATAGGTGTTATCTCTTAGATGTCTAAAACAGCTGTGTGACACGGAACAGATGCTACGATGTTTGAGATAGGTGTTATCTCTTAGATGTTTGAAGGGAAGACGTTGTCTATGAGTAAGCCCCCGAGATTCGGGGGCTTCTTTGGGCCCAGAAGGACTTGAACCTTCGACCCACGGATTATGAGTCCGTTGCTCTAACCAGCTGAGCTATAGGCCCGACTTTGGTGATGATACGGAGAATACGGTTCTCTGTCAATTATAATAGCTGTAGTTCATCTTGTGTACATGTTAAGTAGATGCTTTTTGTAATGGTAAGATCTGTATCTCTTTGTGTGCTGGTAGTTAGGAGCTACTACTGATTGTATAAAATGAGCACTCTCGCTATAATCGCCACCATGAGTAAAGAAGGAAAGTCACAACATTGGGCCGACGTCTACGCCGATAAAATTGTGCGTGAAAAGGGTCCAAAAGAGCAGTATACAGCCGCTAGTGGAATCACTCCCAGTGGAACTGTCCACATTGGAAACTTCAGAGAGATAATCTCCGTTGAGTTAGTAGTTCGAGCTTTACGAGATAAAGGACACAATGTCCGATTTATCTACTCTTGGGACGATTATGATGTGTTTAGAAAAGTGCCAGCAAACATGCCAGATCAAGAACTATTACACACATATCTTCGTAAACCAATTACCGATGTGCCCGATACGACAGGACAAAGTGCCAATTATGCTGCATCACACGAACAAGCAGTTGAGAGCATTTTACCTGTTGTTGGCATTGAACCAGAGTACTTATACCAAGCAGAGCGATACCGCTCTTCCATGTATGCCCAAGGAATGAGAACTGCCTTAGAGCATACAGCCGAAATTAAGGCAATTTTAGATGAGTATCGTAGTACCCCCTTATCAGAGAGCTGGCTTCCTATTTCAGTGTTTAGCTCATTTACTGGAAAAGATACTACTACTGTCTTACATTGGGATGGAGAGTGGGGCATTACCTACAAAGACGATGAGACTCAACAAGAAGAGACAATCGATTTACGTACCACAAGTGTGGCAAAACTCCCTTGGAGAATTGATTGGCCCATGAGATGGGCGTATGAGAAAGTCGATTTTGAACCAGCGGGGAAAGATCACCACAGTGAGGGAGGATCTTTTGATACCTCTAAACATATTGTAAAACTCTTTGGCCAAGAGCCTCCTGTGAGTTTCCAATACGACTTCATCGGTACAAAAGGACGACCAGGGAAAATGTCTTCCTCTCACGGGGAAGTGGTAAGCTTAGCTGAAGTACTACAAACATACATTCCTGAAGTCACTCGATACCTCTTTGTTGGTACTCGTCCTAATACAGAGTTCTCAATCTCATTTGATGTCGATGTGCTGAAAGTGTACGAAGATTATGATACATGTGAGCGTATCTATTTTGGTTTACAACAAGTAAGTGAGAAACGAAAATTAAAAGAGAAACGAATTTATGAGTTATCTCAAGTAGGAGAGATTCCCTCAACTCCTTCGTACCAAATACCTTTTAGGCACTTGTGTAACTTACTTCAGATTCACACAGGTGATATTGAAGCAGTTATAGCTTCATTGCCTGATGTGCAAGAGAGTCAATTAGAGCGTCTCAGAACTCGGTGTGTTTGTGCATGGAATTGGATTACTGAATCGAGTCCTGAAGAATTTAGATGGTTGTTACGAACTGAAAAAGATCCACTTGAGCAGTTAAACGAAGTTGAGAGAACTGCCATTTTAGATTTACGATCACGTATTGTTGATTTGGATAGATATGATGAGAAGCAATTAAGTGAAGAGATTTATGCCATTGCACATGCTCATGAGATTCACCCTCCTGAGTTTTTTAAAATTGCGTACCAAGTGATTATCGGCAATGAGCGAGGTCCTAAATTAGCTGGATTTATTAAAACATGTGGAAAAGAGAAACTTCTTCCTATTTTTGATCGTTACCTCTCTTAGAGAATAGAGTCTAAGATAGTGCTCTTTTTGCGCCATCGAGAGACAGTTTTTACTCGTAAATCGAGGTGTAACGACTTTTGATCAAATAACCGCCGAATCTCTTTAAAAGAGGCTTGGCGGATTTTTTTTATTCCAGAGCCCCCTTTTCCAACAACAATCCCTTTTTGACTCTCACGCTCTACATTAATAAAAGCTCTAATCCAAATAGAGTCTTCAGCTTCGGAGTATTCTAAATCTGCAACTTCTACAAATATGGCATGAGGGAGTTCTTCACTAAGTAAGGTAATAGTCTTCTCTCGAATAATCTCACTGATTCGAAACTCCAGAGGTTGATCGGTATATGTGCTTTCAGGATAGTGTAACTCCCCTTCTGGGGCGAGGGCAAATAGTTCAATCAATACTTCATCAACACCAGTATCATCTTGAGCAGAGAGTTCAAATAGAGGGGCAGAGCTGAGGTGCTCTTTAAGAAATTCATACACACCTTTGAGATCCTCGTCTGTTGCAATATCACATTTGTTAATCCCGACAACAACAGGAGTGTTTGCTTTTTTAATCAATTCTACTAGTAACAACTCCTCTTTTTGAGGGGGGCGAGTTGGATCAATAAGATACAACAATACATCCGACTCCTCTAAGGCGAGTTTTGTTGTCTCTTGCAATCTAAGGTTCAAGGTGTGTTCAGCTTGGTGGTATCCTGGGGTATCAATAAGGATGAGTTGACCTCGCTGATCAGTGTAAACTCCTTTGATTGCATTACGTGTTGTTTGAGGTGAAGGAGCTACAATTGAGACTTTTGCTTCACATATGGTATTAATGAGAGTCGATTTCCCACTTGAGGGGCGACCTATGACGGTTACTGTTGCACTTTTCATTGCCCCACTATAATCGGCAACAGTGGTGAGAGTAAATGCCCTAAATGAAGTTCATTTGACTCAATGCATGCTTTTCATTTCCTTAATTGTTTCTTATACTCTCTTTTAAGAAGGAGACTCTGATGGCAGATTCGGATAAAAAAGGGCAAGCACCCGATTTGTATGCAGATAAACTACTACAAACACGATCTATTATGCTCAGCGGTGGTATTGATAAAGAGAGCGCTGAGAAAATCATAAAACAGCTTCTTATTTTAGAAGCTGAGAGTAACGATCCTATTAAACTCTATATCAACAGCCCCGGTGGTGATGTTGATGCAGGGTTGGCTATCTTTGATATGGCCCGCTTTATTAAAGCTCCAGTGTATATGATAGGGATGGGTTTAATCGCCAGTGCTGCTACCATTGTATTGGTGGCTGTCCCTAAAGAGAGACGTTTAGCACTTCCTAACTCTTCATATCTTATTCACCAACCGATGAGTAAGATGGAAGGCGTGGCTTCCGATATTGAAATCTATGCAGCGCAATTAGAAAAAACACGAAAGCATTTAAATCAGATTCTCAGTGATGAGACTGGCCAAAGTTTGGAAGTGGTAGAAAAAGATACTGATCGAGATTATTGGCTCGATGCACAACAAGCTCTCTCCTACGGCTTAGTCAGTAGAATAGTGACCAACATCGACGATATTTAAAGCTGAAATTGAAGTAATAAAAGGCTTCCTTAAGTCTATCTTAGGGAGGCTTTTTTATGTCTACAGTTTTTAAGCTCTTCAGTTTCTCTCTTATTGCTTTTATTCTACTAGGGTGTGGGTGTGACTTAGATCAAAATTCTCACGATGGACAGAAGATAATGGTGATGACCTATAATGTCCAAAACTTGTTTGATCCTTATATAGATGGAAATGAGTATCCTGAGTTTACCCCTGAAGGGGGATGGACGAATGCTAAATACCGTCAACGATTAAAAACCATCTCCCAAGCTATTACTCAAGGTCATAACCTCGTTCCATCTATTGTGCTGTTGCAAGAAGTTGAACATATCGGGGTTGTCCAAGATTTGGTCGAAAGTCATTTAAAGAGGTATCAGCTATCTCACTATGCTGCCACAGCTAACCAAGACTCTCCTATTCAAGTGGGAGTCATCAGTAAATACCCTATAGTAGAGATGAGAACACACATAGCACAAGGGATACGACCTGTCTTAGAGACCCACTTGTATGTCCATCAAGAGAAGTTAGTCATATTTACCCTCCATGCTAAAAGTAGGTTAGGGGGAGTACAAGAGACTGAAAGCTTGAGATTAAAGACAGCCCAAGTGATTCAACAGCGTGTTCAAGAGCTATTAAAAAGCAATCCTTTTTTAGCAATTATTGTCGCTGGTGATTTTAATGGGAGTGTCGACTCTATATTAAAAGAGGGAGATCACTATGATCACGCTTTAGTTCCAGCATCTTCACCCCACGCCTCATCAGCCAAACACACAGGAGCATTTATTATTACAGGAGAAGTGCCATTAAGCGGAGAGTGGTATTCGTGGTATCTCGATCGTAAAGAGTCTTTAATCGCAGATGCCCCAGGCTCATGTTACTATAATGGGGTGTGGGAGAGTTTTGATAATCTTCTTCTCTCTCCTGCTTTTTTTGATCGTATCGGTTTAGAGTTTGATCACTCGTATATAGGAGCTTTTGAACCTTTGATTGATGCAAAAAAGAGACCCAATACATACAACCCAACAACAGGGAAGGGGGTGAGTGATCACCTCCCTGTTGGTGTTATTCTCAAAGGGTTGTGATACTACTCCTCTTTAGCAAAGCGAAGTTGATAAAACATCTGTTCTAACTCAAGGGCGATATTCACGTTGTGGATAATAGGGGATGTACCATCTTCTAGTTCTATCGGCTTTAAGGTAATGGGACTGAAATTGAGTACCCCTTTAATTCCTGTTTGAACAAGTCTTTTATATGAATCACTAGTAGCACGCTCTGGGACAGTGAGAATGGCAACTTCAACATGCTCTTTGTCAATAATCTGTTCAAGTTTGTCTAAAGGGTAGACTGGAACAGGATGGGATGTATCGTTATATACAGATGGGTCTGTGTCAAACCCGGCAACCACTTTAATCCCATCACTCTCAAAACCGCTGTAGTGCATCAGTGCTTTCCCAATTCGTCCACACCCAACAATAACGATGTGTTGAGGCTCATCTGTTTTACCCAGAATATCTCCTAGGTGTTTAAACAGATTGTCAATCTCATAGCCACCCCGTTTTTGACCGTGAATGTTTAACACTGAGAAATCTTTTCGAACAATAGCGGCGCTCACTCCAGCTGCATCTGCAAGGTTGTGAGCGAAGACTTTCTCGAGTCCTAATGACTGTAATCTGGTTAAGATACGGTAATATCGAGTGATTCGAACAAGCATCTCTTTATTCATAAAAATCCTTCTTTATGTGAATTAAAATATAATAAATCTGATATATTTGCAATATATTTCAAAAAAAGTGCGTTATTAGTAAATAAAAGTCAATCGATAAGAAATTATATATTGTATATTCTCTAATTCTTCTGTAATATATAAACGAATATCAACACGTGGAGGGACAAGCTTACCATGAAACAAGAGAATACATTCTCAAAAGAGCTACTTGCGTTCATCGAACAATGGAAGCCGAAGAAGGGAAACCTCATTATGGTTTTACATAAAGTACAAGAAGAGTTCGGATATGTCTCACGAGAATCGGCCGATAAGGTAGCTGAGTTACTTGAGATTCCACTTGCTACTATTTATGGAGTTCTCTCCTTTTATCACTTTTTTAAAATGACGAAACCTGGGGATTACAACATTCAAGTCTGCTTGGGAACAGCATGCTACTTAAAAGGCGCTGAGCCACTAGTAGATGAGTTAACCAACTTGCTTGGAATTAAAACCAATGAAGTCACTGAAGATGGACGATTCTCCTTAGAGGGAGTTCGTTGCGTTGGATGTTGCGGTCTTGCACCAGTGCTGACAATCGGTGGAGAGGTCTTTGGTAAAGTTACTAAAGACGAGCTACCAGGCATCATAGCCAAATTTAGCGAATAGGAATTATGCACGCGACAGTTTCCGATTTTGTTTCAGATATTGTTCAAAATTCGATTGAGTCGGGTGCATCACAGATTGGCGTCTCTATCGCTGAAGATAGAGATGAATTAGTGGTTACTGTTTCTGACAACGGTAAAGGGATGAGTGAAGAGGTTCTCCAAAGAGTCTCCGACCCATTTCACACCGAAGCAGGAAAGCATGATAACAGAAAAGTGGGTCTTGGGATCCCTTTTCTCATACAGGCGGTAGAGGCAGTAGGGGGTCAGTTCTCAATTGAGACTGAAGTAGGGAGAGGCACAACAGTGCTCTTTAGCTTTATGACCAATCATATTGATTGTCCCCCACTTGGAAGTATAGTGATGGCGATTGTTTCGATGCTCGCCTTCGACGGCCCCTACCAGATGATTGTAACACGCTCGAAAGAGCATGAGCATGGAACTAGTGAGTATGAGATAGACCGACATGAACTATTAGAAGTTCTCGGTGATTTCTCACTCAGTGGGAACTTGCAATTATTAAAAACCTACGTGGACTCTCAAGAGTCTGCGCTACATGAACAAGGAATCTGAGTCGAAAGACTACAGTTAGGAGGCAATAATGGCAAAAATGACATTGGAGGAGTTGCGTAAGCTTCGAGACCAAAAAAAGTCTGATATTCAAAAGCGTGACATCGAAGGTAAAGACACCCAGATTATCATCGGGATGGGGACATGTGGAATAGCTGCCGGTGCAAAAGGTGTGTTAGACACATTCTTATCAGAATTGGACGCTCGTCAACTAGCAAACGTCTCAGTGACTCAAACTGGTTGTATGGGACTGTGCTACGTTGAACCCACAGTAGAAGTCATCTCACCTAATATGCCTCCCGTCATCTACGGAAAAGTCGATGCAGCTGTGGCTAAAAAAATCGTTGATGAACATGTAATTGGAAACAAGATGGTCTCCGATCACGTTTTTGACCGTCCTTCGGCAGATATCATCCAAGATGGAGGCAAATAATGGCGTTTAGAAACTACATCTTAGTTTGTGGCGGTACAGCTTGTGAATCGACCAAAGCAAACGATATTTTTGAAGCACTTATTGCAGAAAGCAAAGCTCAGGGCGTTGGCGATGAAGTTCAAATAGTTAAAACAGGATGTTTTGGATTCTGTGAACAAGGACCCATCGTAAAAATTCTTCCTGAAGACTCCTTTTACGTTCAAGTGACCCCAGCTGATGCTCAAGAGCTTATTGCTGAACACGTAATTAAAGGACGTGAAGTTAAACGTCTTTTATATAACAAAGAGGGAAGTAGAAAGCACGCTAAAGTTGAAGATATTGAATTCTACCAAAAGCAGTTCAGAATTGTGCTGCGTAACTGTGGATTTATCGATCCAGAAAACATCGATGAATACATTGCCCGAGATGGATATGGTGCATTAGAGAAAGTTCTTTTTGAGATGAGTGATGAAGATGTCATCAACGAATTGAAAGTTTCTAATCTCCGTGGTCGTGGTGGTGCAGGATTCCCCACATGGATGAAGTGGAATTTTACTCGTAATGCAGTAGCTGACCAAAAATATATCGTTGTAAACGCAGATGAAGGTGACCCCGGTGCCTATATGGACCGATCGACCTTAGAGGGAGATCCCCACTCAGTATTAGAAGCAATGACCATTGCTGGTAAAACTGTTGGTGCTGACCAAGGTTATATTTATATCAGAGCCGAATATCCACTTGCAATTCATCGCCTTGAAGTTGCGATGAAGCAAGCTCGTGAATATGGCTTACTTGGAAAGAATATTCTTGATAGCGGATTTGATTTCGATATCGAAATCAGATTAGGAGCTGGAGCTTTTGTCTGTGGAGAAGAGACTGCCTTACTAGAGTCAATTGCAGGACACCGTGGAATGCCTATCCCACGTCCTCCATTCCCTGCAGTAAAAGGTCTTTGGGGCAAACCTACCGTTATTAATAACGTTGAAACCTGGGCAAACATCCCTGTTATCCTCCTTAAAGGTGGAGCATGGTTTGATCAAATCGGTACAGCCGATAGCCGAGGAACAAAAGTATTTGCCTTAACTGGAAAAATTAGAAACTCTGGTCTTGTTGAAGTCCCCATGGGAACAACTCTACGAGAGATTATCTATGATATTGGTGGTGGAATTGCAAACGGTAAAAAGTTTAAAGCAGTTCAAACTGGAGGTCCTTCTGGTGGAGTTATTACCGAAGAGCACCTCGATACTCCAATCGACTTTGGTTCTCTTACCAAGTTAGGCTCAATGATGGGTTCTGGTGGAATGATTGTTATGGACGAAGACGATTGTATCGTCGACGTTGCAAAGTTCTACCTCAACTTTACCGTTGATGAGTCTTGTGGTAAGTGTGCACCTTGTCGAATTGGTGGACGATCACTGGCAAACCTCTTAGAGAAAATTACAAGTGGTAAAGGAGAACTCGCCGACTTAGACCAAATGGTTGAAATTGGTGAGGCAATGAAGAAGGCTTCGTTGTGTGCCTTAGGGCAAACTGCACCGAACCCCATTCTCTCATCTTTACACTTCTTTAGAGATGAATATTTAGCACACGTTGTTGATCATACATGTCCGGCTGGCAGTTGTAAGAACTTAATTAGTTATTTCATCATCCCCGATAAATGTATCGGATGTACTGCTTGTGCCCGTAAGTGTCCCACCAGTGCTATTTCTGGTGAGAGACGTGAAGTCCACCTTATTGATCAGGAAGCCTGTATTAAGTGTGGAATCTGTTATGAAACGTGTAAATTTGGAGCAATCGAAATCCGCTAGGGTTTCGAGAGTTGAGGAGGAATTCAGTGAGTACTGTTCATATGAAAGTAAATGGCATGCCGGTTGAGATTGAAGCGGGACAGAACCTTCTTGCCGCTGCCAAAAAAGTCCATGTAAATATCCCCACATTATGTTACCACCCCGATCTTCCGGCGTGGGCTGCATGTGGTCTTTGTGTAGTTAAACAAGAAAATTCACCTAAACTGTTACGAGCTTGTGCAGCTCCAGTTCAGGAGAACCTCAGCATCATTACCCATGATGCAGAGTTGTATCAAATTAGAAAGACAGTCATTGAGATGATTATGTCTAACCACCCAAACGAGTGTCTCACTTGTGCCCGTAATGGGACATGTGAGTTGCAACGATTTGCAGCCGAGTTTGGAGTGCGAGAGCAACCATATGAAGTTCGCATTGCCGATCTTCCACTTGATGTATCGACAACGTCTTTAGTTCTCGAGCCATCAAAATGTATCAAATGTGGTCGCTGTGTCCAAGTCTGTCAAGAAGTGCAAGGTGTATACGCCCTTGAGTTCATCGGTCGTGGAGATAACACTGTGATGTCTCCAGCAGCTGGTCTCCCTTTAAATGATAGCCCATGTATCAAATGTGGTCAGTGTTCTGCACACTGTCCTGTTGGAGCTATCTACGAGAAAGATGAGACTCAAGAGCTTGTTAAAGCGATTAGTGATCCTGAAAAACACGTTGTGGTTCAAATTGCACCAGCAGTTCGAGTTGCCGTTGGAGAGGCATTTAACCTTCCTGCAGGAACAATTACCACCGGTAAGATTTACTCTGCTTTAAGACGCCTTGGTGCCGATCGAGTCTTTGACACAAACTTTAGTGCCGACCTAACGATCATGGAAGAGGGAAGTGAGTTGGTAAGACGCTTAACAACTGGAGAAGGTGCCCTACCTCAAATTACCAGCTGTTGTCCAGCGTGGACCGACTACATGGAGAAATATTATCCAGATATGATTCCTAACTTCTCCAGTGCAAAAAGCCCCATGATGATGCAAGGTGCTATTACAAAAACCTACTATGCTGAGAAAGAGGGAATCGATCCTGCCACAATTTACTCAGTAGCAATTATGCCCTGTACCGCTAAGAAGTTTGAAATTAGTCGTGATGAGAACATGTATGCCTCTGGCCACGCTGATGTAGATTTAGTTCTTACTACAAGGGAATTTGCTCGATTGATTAAAGCAAGTGGAATTGATTTTCTCAAGCTCGAAGATGAACTAGCAGATAGCCCAATTGGAGCTTATGCTGGTGCTGGTACTATCTTTGGTAATACCGGTGGAGTTATGGAAGCAGCTATCAGAACAGCGTACAACCTTATCACAGGTGAAGATCTTAAAGATGTGAATATTGAAGCTGTTCGTGGTATGGAAGGAGTTCGAACAGGGGTTGTCCATGTTGATGGAATGGACCTCAAAGTAGCTGTTGCTCATGGTATGGCAAATGTCAGTGACCTTCTTGATGAAATTCGAGAAGCACGAGATAACGGGAAAGAACCTCCTTACCACTTTATCGAAGTTATGGCATGTCGAGGTGGATGTATTAGTGGTGGTGGTCAACCATACGCAAGTACAGACGAAGTGCGTGCTCAACGAATCGCCGGTCTTTATACCGATGATGAGAGAAGTACTGTCCGTTGTTCACACCAAAACCCAGAGATCCAACAAATCTATACCGATTACCTTGGAGAGCCTTTAAGTGAAAAAGCTCACCACTTACTACACACAACCTACACCGAAAGAAAGGTCTACAAGAAGTAGTAAGAAACCTTATAAGACAAACAAAGAGGGCTGTCATTCGACAGCCCTCAATCTTTTCTCTCTCAATACTCATTAGCGAATAGCTTCTTCAGTTTCTCCATCAAAGAAAATAACTTTCTCCATATCAGGAACTAAGCTAATCTTTTGTTCAACAGCAAGTTTAATATGTGGTTCTACTTTACCAACAAATTGGTGACGTCCACTGGTGATATAGAGGTGAGTTTCACTTCCCAGTGGTTCTATAACACTGATGTGTCCGTTAATAGTAACTCCATCAACTGCTTTTGAAGAGAACTTCACATCTTCAGGACGAATTCCAAACGTTACTTGCTTACCTACGTATGCGTGAAGTAACTTCTTTTGTTTTTCATTGAGTTTAATCTTAAATGAGCCTTCATCAGCAATAAGATCATCTCCCTCTTGAATCACATCAACTTGCAAGAAGTTCATGGGAGGAGAGCCAATAAAGCCTGCAACAAACTTATTGTTTGGCTCGTTATATAACTCTAAAGGACCACCAATTTGGTGAATCACTCCATCTTTCAACACAACGATTTTATCAGCCATGGTGAGAGCTTCAACTTGGTCGTGTGTGACATAAATCATGGTCGCTTTTAATCGGTTGTGCAGTGAGGAGATTTCTGCTCTCATTTGAACTCGAAGTTTAGCATCGAGGTTAGAAAGCGGTTCATCAAACAAGAATACTTTTGGTTTACGCACAATGGCTCTACCAACAGCAACACGCTGACGTTGCCCTCCAGAGAGAGCTTTAGGTTTTCGATCGAGTAGTTGTTCGATATCTAAAATCTTAGCTGCTTCTCGAACACGTTGATCGATTTCTTCTTTTGGGAATTTACGAATCTTCAATCCAAAAGCCATGTTGTCATAGACACTCATATGTGGATATAACGCATAGTTTTGGAAGACCATGGCGATATCCCGATCTTTTGGTGGAACATCATTTACCATCTTCCCATCGATGTAGAGTTCCCCTTCAGTAATATCTTCCAGACCTGCGACCATGCGCAAGGTTGTAGATTTACCACATCCCGAAGGACCTACGAGGACAACAAATTCTCTGTCTTGGATGTCAATGTTGACGCTGTCAACAGCTTTTACATTACCGTCGTATACCTTGGTAATGTTTTTTAATTGTACAGTGGCCATTACGAACCCCCTATTTATCTTATAAAGACTATTCTATAAGCCACTGTACCCAAAGTCAATAAAATGAGAGTAAGTACCTTGAAAATCGGAGAGGAAGTAGGTATTATTTTGAAAAACGTGCGACTGTCGTATAATGGTTATTACCCGAGCTTCCCAAGCTCGTGACGAGGGTTCGATTCCCTTCAGTCGCTTATAGACCTATTTCTGAATCAACTCAACCTCAATCGTTGATGTATAATCCCCAGCTTTAATATTTGTATTGTTATAATTAATCTCTCTGATATAGACATCAAAGGATTCTTGCCACTGGCTATCTCCACCTTTATTGGTAACAGGAACAATAAACGCATCTGTTTTTATTGATGAAGGAGATTTGGAGGTATAGACCTTGTAGGGGAATTTATCATTTGTATTTCCTGTTTTTACAAAGTTAAAATTAGTTCCTTGGTTATTACTAGGTTTGAGTTTGATCTCATAATTATTAGAACCATAGGTCCCTATGGTTCCAAAGTCGACTCTTCCAACATGTATTGGGCTAAATTGGTTATTAATGTAATAATCTAGATTTTGAATATCTGCCCCTGGTCGATCTTCCACAAAGAAGAAAAATGCACTTGGAATTGTTCCTTGTCCGCCTTGATCATCCCCAATTGATGATGTTTGGACAAATTTTAGCAATAACACAAAGTTCATTGTATACAATGGATCTGATTCTGGAGTCTCTTTAACTTCAATAATAATTGGACCGGCATAAGTCCCATACCAATCTTGATTGCTGCCATCCACCCCTGGGGGGATTGTAATATTAAGAAGCATGATATCAAGGGTAGATTGAGTTTGTTGTCCAACTCCTCCACCTGTAGTAAACATTGTGTTGATATTCGTAATATCTTCATTGCGATAAGTACCTTTCGGGTTATTTACAACGAAGCGAAGGGTATACTCAAAGTACTTACTTGGTTTATTTACATTAATAAGACGCAAAGTTTCATTTTCATAGTTATATGTAGGGACCGTGACATTTACGTATATCTTAGGATAGGTAGAACTCCATTGGGTAGGTAGAATCTGTAAATGACCAATGGATTGATAACTTGTCCATCGTATATCTTGGCTAGCATCACTATATCCCCATATACCAGGAGTGAAAGTAAAATCACTAGGAACCAAAGGATTTATAGCCCAAAGCTGACTACATAAAGAGAGTATCAATATGATAAAGATAATCTTTATTCTTCTCATAACTTAAAGGTATTGAGGAAACCGTGAGTTGTCAATAGTCCGTTTTAATTCATTACAATACAAAGTGTTGTCTTATTTTGGATTTTTGTCAGATGTCTATGTAATAAGTTGTATGAAATGTGAGAGGATGAAAGAGGTACAGTAGAGTAAAAATATCTGGGAGATTGATCCCATCGATAATCCTTTGGTTGCTAAAGAGAACCCTCTTTTTTCCATGGATGAGAAAATCCTCAGTGATAAAACCAGGGCAATAAGGGTCAACGGGATGATATACAGTGGAACAAGGTGTAATACTGCATATAACACAGGTAGAAGATAAGAGATGACTAACACCCCTTTCATCATCAAAAGATTTATCTTCTCAGGAAGTAAAATGGTGAGAGTTTTTCGTCCTGCAACAATATCAGCAACTTTATCACATGTGTTATTTACTGTGAGAATAAGGCCAATAAGAAGCATATGAGGAATTGAGACGATGAAAGATTGAACAGTTACTGAGAGTGTGAGGACAAAAGTGGTAATCAAAAAGAGGATTGTTCCTAAAAATCCACCAGCAAATAACTCTCCCACAGGAGTACGAGAGATGGGGAAAGGGCCTCCGGTGTAAATAAAGCCAATCGACATACTCACCGCCCCAATGAGTAATAACTTCCAACTAGTCCACCATGCAAGTAATAGGCCCAACATTCCTGCAATACCAAACAAGGTGAGTGAAATACCTAAAGCTAGCAAGGGAGAGACTCCCTGGTGCACTAACACTTTATCTTTTTCAAGGTTGTACTCTTTAGTATCTGTACCACTGGTGTAGTCAAAATAACTGTTAAACCCAGTTGTCCCCATATCGACACAAAGTACTGCAATAAGCATCACAATACAATGTTTCCACGACCACTGAGATGTGTGTAAAGCTGCATACATTGAGGCCGATAGAAAGGTCCCCATGCTAATTATTTTTGTCCGTATTTCAACAATTCGGTTAAACTGTTCTAATGTCATTGTCCGAGTATAATACTCTCTTTAGATTTGCTCCATATGTTAAGTGAAGAAGTTTGCGTTTTAGGACTGTACCTCAGCTAAGAAGCTGTGTAACATAGATGTCATGGTTACATCTGACATAAAAAGAGATATGTTTTATTACTTAGGGTACGTGTATGGCATTGAAACATAGGAAAGTCTTCATTGATATTCAAACAAACATCTTATCTGGGATATGGCCCGAAAACACTATGATCCCAACTGAGTTGGAACTATGTGAGATGTATAATGTCAGTCGTATCACAGTACGACGAGCATTTGAAGATTTAGAACAACTAGGATTGGTTCGTAGAGTTCGTGGAAAAGGGACATTTGTTACTAAAGGGAAACAGATATCTGAATTTAGACACGGCTTAGTAGATCACCAAGGAGTAAAGATTGCTGAGTCGGTAACAAGTACTATTTTAGAAGATGTACTGTATCCTCCTGGCAGTGAATTAGCTAAAAATATGCTCCCCATATTTGGACGACCTTTGGATGGAAGTGAAGGGATATGTAAAATCCGTCTAATCCGATTGGTGGAAGAGACCCCATTTGCCCTTATATCAATTTTTATTCCTAAAAGTGTGAGCGAAAAGTTTGACCGATCTTTATTAAAAGAGAATAGTTTTATTGAAGCATATCAGAAGGTCTTTGGAGAGAAGATTGTGACTCTTAAACGATCAGTGAGTGCCATTATACCAGATGAAGCTCAATGTGAACTTCTTGGGGCCCGTAAAGGAACTGCCCACCTGTGGATGAAAAATAGAGCTTTTGCACAAGGAGAATTCCCCGTAGCGATAAGTTACGGTTTGTACAACGGAAATATATTCGACTTTGATCTCACTTTTGATTTAGTTGATACTCCCAAACTAGGGATGTGATTATCCGAGATAAACGCAAGAAAAAGAGACTCGGCTCACGATCTTTTAATTTTGACAAAAACTAATTACATGTTAATATAAGATGGCTTATATAATTAAAATATACCAGAGGGGTATTCCAATGAGAACAATCGTTCAGATGCTTCGAGATGCCGCCGTTACATATCCTACGAGAGGCTATACTACAACAAAAGAGAGTACCGGATGGAAGTCATACTCCTTTTCAGATGTTGATACACTCTCAGATAGTGTCGCTTCTTATATGTTAACTCAAAAGATTCCTGCTGAATCGACATTTGGGCTATTGGCTGAGGGGAGACCTGAGTGGGTTATCAGTGAGATGGGGATGCTTAAAGCACGATGTGTCTCTGTTCCTCTTTCCATTAAACTCACCAGTGAAGAGATCGCTTTTAGATTGAGCCACAGTGAGGCAGTAGGAATTGTTGCTAGTTCCAATACAGTCGATAATGTGGTAAAAGCTCTTTCGGTTATGGAGCATAAACCAATCCTCTATTACTTAGATAAAGAAGATGAGCGTCTTAAAAAGCACATCAAAGAGCATAAGTGGAAAAAGAATGTTGATTATGTGTTGTGGGAGACAGTGCTTAGCGAAGGGGCTAAGGCATTACAAAAGGCCTCGGATCTTGTAACACAGTCGATTGAAAAAATTGATGAACACGATACAGTCAATATTTGTTACACATCAGGGACAACAGGCAATCCCAAAGGGATTATGTTGACCCATCTCAACTATTGGGCGAACTCACACGATGCAGTGACACTGTTTAAACTACCTGATGAGACATTTGAAACACTTGTAGTGCTTCCAGTTGACCACTCATTTGCCCACACCGTAGCAATTTACACCTCTTTGTTACGGGGTATTACACTCCACTTTGTTGATGCTCGTGGTTCAAATGCTGCTATTATTCGTAACTTCCCTAAAAACCTCAAAGAGGTGAATCCCTATTTCTTACTCACAGTTCCCTCCATTAGTGGAAACTTCATGAAAAAAATGACTCAGGGTATAAAAGAGAAAGGTCCATTTATTGAAAAAATATTCCAAAAAGGACTAGAAGCAGGTATTAAACGAAATGGAGATGGGTTTAATCGCCCTTCTTGGGTAACTCAACTCACAACCTTTTTCCCCTATACACTAGCTTCATTATTGGTCTTTCCAAAACTACGAGAGGTATTTGGAAATAGAATTCAATACTGTGTTGGTGGTGGAGCTCTTTTAGAAGCGAAACAGCAACACTTCTTTGCAGCTATTGGAGTACCGGTCTACCAAGGCTATGGTTTAACTGAAGCAACTCCCATTATTAGTTCAAACTCTCCTGAACGGTATAAATTTGGTACTTCGGGTGTGGTATTACCAACGGTTACGTGTAAAATCATGGTCAGTGATACCCAAGAAGCTAAAGTCCTTGAGCGTGGAGAGATTGTAATTTCTGGTGACAACGTCATGAAAGGATATTTTAAAAACCCTGAAGCCACAAAAGAGGCTTTGCGAGTTGAAGATGGAGTGACGTGGTTGTGGACTGGAGATTTAGGGTATTACGATGAAGATGGCTTTTTAGTAGTTACCGGTCGAGCAAAAGCACTTCTCATTGCAAAAGATGGAGAAAAGTATTCTCCTGAAGAAGTCGAAGAAGTGATGATCAACCACACAGACATTATCAACCAACTAGTGGTGTATAACGATCATAAAGCTGTAACAAGTGCAGTCATTACGCTTCAGGAAGATCTTATTAGACATATGATAGAAGAAGAGCAGCTAAAAACTCCTGAAGCTGTATTACAAAGAGTCATTGAGAAATTAAGAGAGTATGAGAAGATAGCTGAACAGCTTATCCCATCTCAATGGATTCCTTCCCGATTTGCCCTTATTGAAAAGCCATTTAGTGAAGATGATGGGTTAGTGAACTCAACGATGAAATTGGTTCGTTATAAAATCATTGAAGCTTACGGGGATCGAATTGAGCAGATGTATGAAAGTGAGAAAGCTAATGAAGAACTTAATAAAGAGGTGATTCAAAAGTTATTCTTTACTTAGAGGAACACTCTTTACATATTCCTTTATACACAGTGCCTGATTTAAAGAGGGTGAATCCAACATCCTCTTTTATTTTAATATCGTGGCGTTCGAACATATCATCTGTTGCGTCGATGACTTTGCCACACTTTGTACAAATGAAATGGGAGTGATCATGGTGATTCACTTCATATCGAACTGAGGAAGAACCTGCAGCTTCAAGTTTCTTAACGATGTCACGTTCTACAAGGAGGGCTAAGTTTCGATAGACAGTTCCTAAACTAACAGAGCTCATCTGTTTTTTAACTTCTTCATAGAGTTCTTCAGCAGTGGGGTGAGTTGTCATCTGTTTAAGAGTTTCGAGAATTAATTCTCGTTGTCGTGAATACTTCAAAATATGAACCTCCATTCATATTATAACAGAATATTCCAATAATAGGAATCGTTATCATAAAAGAGTATAATTAATTTATTTGTCTAGTCAATACATTTTTGTTACATTTGCAACACAGATTGGTTTACTACAATACAATTGGACGAAATAAGAGTGGTGAAGGCCACAATAAGTGGTATTCTTAGTTTGGGGATTTACGATATAAAGACCCTTAAAAGGAGGGTGATATGAAAAGAAAGTATATATTTCTTGCAGTTATCGTACTGCTTGTCATTGCGATAACATCTTGTGAAATTGCCGATCTGTTAGAAGGCTTAGGATCAAACGTCTATGTTACAACAGGAGCAATTAAGCCAACAGCAACAAGTGGAGCTAAAATTGAAAATCTCTTCAAACCTGGTGGATTTGAAGATTTCGACGTAGAGGGCCTTAAAAACTCTCTCATGGAAGATCTCGCCTCTCCTGCAAAAGCAGCTGAGATTAAAGAGAAGATGAAAACTCCATTAGATGAAGACACTGATATTGCAAGCTTCCTTCCTGACAATCTTAAAGATTTCATTGATGACGTCAACGATGGCGACATAGAGGACGTTCTTGGTGAATTTATTACAACAGAAGGAGATCTTGTTGCTCTGATTATCTTAGCTGATGCACTTGATAGCCTTATTGATGAGGAAGGTGAACCTATAGATAATTGGGATGATGTAGAAGTTTCTGATTTGATTGATTCTCTTAGTTCATCGTTAGGTGTTGCAGCTGAAGTTTCGGAAGGTTTGGGCAACTTCATTAAAGATCAAATTGAAGACATGGATGATATAGATGATGAAGCCATGGATATGCTCAAAAAGATTTTCCCGAATCTTTTTAGTTAGGAGGTGAGAAATGAAAAAGAAAATAGTATTACTTATCATGTTGGTTGTCTTAGTAGTTTCTCCTCTTATGGCAGTTGATGGGTTTAAGCCATTTGATGATCGAGTCTCTTTCAGACCTACTAGTGCTCGAATTGAAGGTATGGGGGGAGCAGGTTTAGCTATCGTGAAAGGGAATGATACCCTGTTTTATAACCCAGCAAATTTAGCATACAAAGGATTGAGCATTAATTTACCTTCTGTT
>Ga0265293_10006575_pt1 | contig 18511 bp, 16 predicted proteins | sample Munlanlewell138R_FD_192505 | JGI IMG/M metagenome (GOLD analysis project Ga0265293, IMG submission 192505) | Leachate microbial communities from a municipal landfill in Southern Ontario, Canada - Leachate well 138R | ecosystem: Engineered > Solid waste > Landfill > Unclassified | place: Canada...
ATCGAACTGATCGGTCTTTGTACGGACATCTGCGTCATTTCCAATGCGCTGGCCATTAAAGCCTGGCTGCCCGAAGTACCGATTGTCGTAGACGCGGCGTGCTGCGCCGGTGTCACCCCCGAAACACACGAAAACGCCCTTCGTGCCATGAGCGTGTGCCAGGTGGAGATTCTCAACAGCCCGGAGGATTGCTGACTGCTCAAAAAATAACGGAACGCCGTCTTCATGAGACTGGCGTTCCCGGGGTTACACCTGTTCCGCTCTCTTTATTCGGCCACTTTCCGAACGGCGCGCACGATGGGCGGTACGAGAATCAGTTGAACGATGATGCCTGGCCATGCATTCAAGAAGGCGCCGGCTACAAATACGGTCATGTTGAACGGTATACCCGCCATACTGTAGAACGTTCCTGCAGCGAGTCCCCACACGACACGGCCGGCTATCATGGAGGCGATCAGTGCGGCAAACACGCCGCTTTTTCCTTTTGGAAACACTTTTCCGAACAATCCGGTCAACAGTCCGTACGCAGCGAGTTCGAACGCCATGGTGACAGCGATCGGAAACATCGGAGGCATGTGGAACAGGAGGCTGCGGAGCAGCGGTGTAATAAAGCCGACCGCAAGACCCCAGAACGGGCCGCACACAAATCCGCAGATCAGCACCGGCAGATGCATGGGCAGCATCATGCTACCAAACTGCTGAATCTGTCCTGTCAAAAATGGCAATAGAATGCCAAGGGCAAGAAATAGGCCCGATAGTATTGTCTTTTGTAGCGTCATATCCTTTTTCATGCTTGATTCCTCCGGGAATATTGATCAATAAGCCGAGCTGCCTCGCATTCTGGTGTTCGTGTTGCGGCACCGGTTCAATTGCATAAGATACTACCATCTTGCCAACGCAGATGCAATAGCATATAATACCTAAAATATCCTGCAGAAGGACGGCTTTCAAAGCCGTCGCTCGAATCACTTGGAGGGAAAACGAGCCATGAAACCATATTCCACAATGAAGCCCGCGGAACGGGAAACAGAATACCTCAGTCTAAAAGAGCAATACCGTAAATTTACCGACAAGGGCTTAAAGCTGGATATGACACGGGGAAAGCCGGGCGAAGATCAGCTGAAACTGGCCATGCCGATGCTCGATGTTCTGACGAGCGACAGTGACTGCCGGGACTCTGCGGGGATGGATTGTCGCAATTACGGCGGGCTGTTAGGCTCTGCGGATGCGCGAAAGCTGTTTGGCGACTACCTGGGCATTTCTCCTGAAGAGACGATCGTCGTCGGGTCTTCCTCGCTTTCGTTTATGTACGACTGCGTTGCCCGGGCTATGCTTACAGGCGTGCTCGGCAGCGAGAAGCCGTGGGCTGTAGATGGGCCGGTTAAATTCCTGTGCCCTGTCCCCGGATATGACCGTCACTTTACAATATGCGAGTTTCTCGGCATCGAAATGATCCCCGTCGAACTGACCGAACGGGGTCCCGACATGGACGAAGTCCGGCGGCTCGTAAGAGAAGATGCAAGCATCAAAGGTATGTGGTGCGTTCCGAAGTATACCAATCCTTACGGCGGCTGTTACAGCGATGATGCCGTGCGCCAGCTGGCATCGATGGAGACGGCCGCCGATGATTTTCGAATATTCTGGGATAATGCCTATAATATGCATTACGTCTACCGGGATGTTCCGCTGCTCAATATCCTGGATGAGTGTAGAAAAGCCGGTCACCCGAACCGCCCGTATCTGTTCGGCTCGACGTCCAAAATCACATTTCCCGGTGCAGGCGTTGGATTCTTCGGAGCTTCTGCAGATAACATAGCATTTACAAGCCGTCAGATCTCTGCACAGACCATCAGCTGGGATAAGATGAACATGCTGCGCCACGTGCGATTCTTTAAGGACATCGACGGCATTCGCTCGGTCATGGATCAGCAGGCTGCCCTGCTTCGACCCAAATTCGACGTCGTTTTAAATAAGCTCGAGCAGCAGCTGAGCGGACTCGGTGCTGGCGAATGGGTGCGGCCGGATGGCGGTTATTTCGTTACATTCCTGGCAAATCCGGGGTGCGCAAAACGCCTGCACGAGCTGTGCAAGAAGGCTGGCGTCGCTCTGACCGACCCCGGTGCAACGCATCCGCTGCACCGCGATCCTGAGGACCGGTTCCTGCGCATCGCACCGTCCTATCCGCCTGTAGAGGAGCTGTCTCAGGCGATGGACGTATTCTGTGTCGCCGCCCGCATGGCCGCCCTCGAACAGCTCGATTCGGCGCTTTCGTAGCGCACGCACAGCCTGCTTTTATCACCGGCGTACATCTACGCCCATCGCTTCATCTGACGCATACAACGGAGACATACACTATGAGCCGAGTCATCATCCCCGAAAACTACAAAGCCGCCCTTGGATCCTACGATACGCAAAAGGCGATCGGAATTATCCACATTCTGTTTGAGAAGAACCTCTGCGATGCGCTCAACCTGAAGCGGGTCTCAGCCCCTCTGTTCGTCGAAGCCTCCACCGGACTCAACGACGACCTGTCGGGCAAGGAAAAACCGGTCACTTTCCACATCAAGGACATTAAAACGGATGCGCAGGTCGTGCATTCGCTGGCCAAGTGGAAGCGTCAGGCGCTCCACGACTACGACTTCCACGTCGGCAAAGGACTCTATACAGACATGAACGCCATCCGCTGCGACGAAGAGCTCGACAACCTGCACTCGGTGTACGTCGACCAGTGGGACTGGGAGAAGGTGATACGCAAAGAGGATCGGACCGTTGAATATCTAAAAGAAACGGTTATAGGGATCGTACATGCAATCTGCGACACGGAAGATGCGCTGAGAGCGATGTTTCCCCAACTGGAAGTGCGCCCTGCCATCGATCGCAACGTCAGCTTTATTACGTCACAGGAACTCGAAGACCTGTATCCTGATTTCTCTCCGAAAGAACGTGAGGATGCCTACACCCGCGAGCACACGACGACATTTTTAATGCAGATCGGAGGGACGCTGCGCAGCGGAAAGCCGCACGACGGACGGGCACCTGACTACGACGACTGGGATCTGAACGGAGATATCCTGTTCCACAACACCGTGCTCGATGCAACGATTGAGATCTCCAGCATGGGCATCCGGGTCAGCCCGGAATCGCTGGAACGGCAGCTCGTACTGTCCCGCTGCGAAGAACGCAAGCGATTTCCATTCCATAAAGCCTTGCTGGCAGGCGAACTTCCCTATACAATAGGAGGCGGCATTGGACAGAGCCGGTTGTGCATGCTGCTTCTTGGAAGCGCGCACATCGGCGAAGTGCAGTCAGCTGTGTGGGACGATTATACGAGGAATGCGTGCAAAGAGGCAGGAATCTTTATACTTTAAGAAAGAATGTCTATCGCGCAGGCGGGTTAGGAACGGTAATGAACGACGCGTTAACTATGCAGAAAGAGATTATTCGAGTAAAGGGTCTGTCCGTGCAGGCCATTCGGGTCATCGCTGCCATCAGCATGATCTGCGAGCACCTGTGGCTGACCATCGCGGCGGATTACATCTGGCTGCACTATGCGGGACGGCTTGCCTTCCCTCTGTTTGCGTTTCTTGTCGTGGAAGGGTTTTATCACACGCTGTCACCGCGCAAATATCTGCTTCGCCTGCTGGTTTTAGCCGTCGTTTCCGAGATTCCCTTTAACATGGTCTATTACGGCGCTTACGAAGCGCCCGAGCATCAAAATGTGCTATGGACGCTGGCTGCCGGGCTTACCGCTGTCATGGTGATTCACTTCGTCAAGATGCGCCTGGACAACATGGTCGCCACCGGGCTTACCATCGTTTTTGCTTCTGCGTTCATGATGCACATTGCAAACGAACTCGCTGCGGATTTTGGCGGCCTCGGCGTGCTTACGGTCGTTCTGTTCTACACGATGCGAAATCTTCGTTACGCACGGACCGGAGAACTGTTTGGCCTGTTTATGATCAACGCCGTCTGGATGGGCGGCGCGACCGTAGGCTGGATCGTGCTGAATCACATCGTAACTTTTCCGGCTCAGCTCTTTGGACTGCTCGCTCTGCCTCTCATCTGGAAATACAACGGAACAAAGGGATTTGACCATGCAGCGATCCGTTTCATCTCCTATTCGTTTTATCCCCTCCACATGTTGATTCTGGGGATGCTGATGCTGTCCGGTGTTTCGATCGGCTGACTGCAGCAGATATAAAGATACTCAATTTAGCCTTTACATCTTTCGCTCCATATGCTAATATAACCCTTGTTGAAACCTGCGGTAGTGGCGGAATCGGCAGACGCGCACGGTTGAGGGCCGTGTGGATAACACCGTGGAGGTTCAAGTCCTCTCTACCGCACCACATTCAATAAAAAATAGATATTGCGATACGAAAATCGCGATATCTATTTTCTTTTGCGAGCACATTTCCCCTAAGAAAAGATCCCGGACACGTCAACCGCCACGGCCTTAAAGTCAGCGATGGTATTGTCGAAGAGGCCTGATTTGAAAATGCTGATTGCCAGCATCAGCGCCATCGGCCCGAGAACGGCACCCCAGATACCGGAAATTTTAAGCCCTACAAACAGGCTCATCAGCGCAACCAGAGGAGAAAGGCCCATTTGGGTACCCATGACCTTTGGCTCGATAAATTTGCGCAAGACGGTGTAGGCGATGCCGATGAGCAACAGGAATACGCCTTTATTCACATCGCCCCAGACAAATTCAATGATTCCCCAGGGGGCCAATACCGCAATCGTACCCACGATGGGCAGCAGGTCGACAACACCAAGGGCAAGAGCCAGCAACAGCGCATATGGCTGTCTATAAGCGAGAAACGCCACGAGCATAAACACCGTAGCGCACGTTGCGAGGACAAACTGCGCCCGGATGTATCCGCCGGCCGCAGTAGTCGCAGCGTTCTTAAGCATCGAAATGGTGCCGGTGGCCCTCGGACCGGCAATACGCCCTGCTCTTTCTCTTATGGAATCGTAATCGGATACCACAAAATACACGGCCATGATCGATATGATGTACCCCGCAAAGAAACTGCCGGCCTTGGAAGTAAGCATCGTTACCGTAGAAAATACATGATTGAGGATATCCTTGCTGGCCGTTTTGATGGAGTTTACAATGTTATCCTGCATATGCGGCAGAAGCTCGGCGAGCGGCGCAGGCAGAACGGACTCAAGCCACACAAATGCATCATCGAAACTCTCGAAGGAATCAAAAACAGCACCCCAGTTTGCCTCGATTGTAGTGGCCAGCGAAATGACCTGACTGATAACTGCGTAAAACAGAAACACAATGATGGACGAAATCAATACGAACACCAGCAAATCAATTAGAACCGCCAGTAGGCGACGAGGTATTTTAAGATTTTGATTCAGACGGACGACGATTGGATTAGCAATGGCCGCGACGACCAGCGCCACGAGAAACGGGAAGAACAAATTGATCAGTCTTGGAACGAGAAAGATAGTAAAAACAATACCGCCGACAATCAGTGCGCAGCGCAAAGCGACTCGAACATATAACTTACTATCTTTATCTCGTGCTGCTGCCCCCATCGAAGTTCTCCTCTAGCGTTTGGTTTTCTTCGGCGCCGGTGCGCAGTCGGTGAGACCTTCGATGGCGCCACCTGCGACCGCCCAGATGTACAGACTGGCAGTGCTTCCGTACGGACTGTAGCGTCTCCGGTACATTTCGAACTTTTTTCGGTCGATTTTCCGGTGGCGATAGATCATGCGCATCCCGCGCTGAATCGCCAGGTCCCCGTAGCTCAGCACATCCGGCCGCTTCATGCAAAACAGCAGAATCATCTCGGCCGTCCACTCACCGATCCCGCGAAGCGAGGACAGCTCTTTGATGACCTCCTCGTCCGTCTTATCGGACAGTCCCTCCAGATCGAAATCTCCGCAGTGGACCTTGTGTGCAAAATCGACGATGTACTCCGCTTTTCGAAAGGACAGCCCGCACTTCTGCAGTTCGTCGACGCCTGCGTCCAGAATCGAACGAGCATGTACGTCACCCGTCAGCTCGACGACCCTCCCCCAGACCGTCCGCTGAGCCTTCGTCGATATCTGTTGCCCCACGATGTGGTGAACAACCGAAGTAAACAGGTCATCCTCCACCTCGCGCCGGATTGGACCGATCGCATCGATTACTTCAGCGAGCCGCTTGTCTTTTTTCTTTAAATACTCAATTTCTTGCTCTCCATATTGAAAATGTCTGCTGTTTTCCATCGATGCTTCTCTCCCTTTCGGCCGTTTCGTGCTTGACGCTTCTATGCGCTGTCTTTATAGTTATATCATAAGCTGTTCCGATATTCCATCCATATGCATACGACAGGGACCCATGGCCGCAGATTACAACAATTTTCCCTCAGATAAACAAACAAGGAGCGGTTTCTTCTCGCGCGTCTACAGCGTTGTCGCCTGCATTCCGTGCGGCAGCGTCGTCTCTTACGGCCAGATTGCGTGGTTTCTCGGCGCTCCACGGGCTGCGCGACAGGTCGGATGGGCCATGCGGCGCTGTCCGGACGAATTGCCCTGGCAGCGCGTCGTGATGGCTGACGGGTCCGTGACAGGCGGCCTGTTCGCCGAAGAAAGGCGCATGCGGCTGGAGGAGGAAGGTATCCCCTTTCTGCCGGACGGACGTGTGGATATCGATGCGTGCCGCTGGGATATTGAATACTGCATGGCAGATGGAGAACAAATGCGATGAAATGGAATCTGAAAACGAGAAAGGCGCCTGCATACCCGAAAAACACGCCGGTGCGGAGCCATATTCGCCCTAAAAAATTGTCGAAGAGCATTCTGATTAGCATTCTACCAAAAAGCAAACCAAAGGAGTAAGCGATGAATCATCTCAAACAGGAATATCCCTTCCCTTCAAGGAGAAGCATGGTCTATGCACAAAACGGCATGGTGTGCACGTCGCAGGCACTCGCGGCCGGAGCAGGCCTCGATGTATTGAAACGCGGAGGCAACGCCGTGGATGCAGCCGTGGCGACGGCCGCCTGCATGACCGTCCTGGAGCCGACCTCGAACGGTATCGGAAGCGATGCGTTTGCGCTGATCTGGATTGAGAAAGAAAAAAAGCTGTACGGTTTAAACGCCAGCGGTGTGGCGCCTATGGCTGCGGATCCGGAAGCGATCCGGGCCATGGGATACGAGAAAATGCCGGTTTCCGGCTGGCACACCGTGATGGTCCCGGGAGCCCCTGCTGCGTGGGCGGAATCGGCCAGACGGTTTGGCCGCCTCCCTCTGACCGATACCTTTACAGCCGCCATCGACTACGCCGAGAACGGCTATCCCCTCTCACCTGTCATTCAGAAGTTGTGGGAAAAGGAATATAACCGCCTCAGAAAAGAGCTCGAAGATCCCCGCGTTCGCGAAGCAAGCGACGGTTTTGAAGAATTGTTCCGCGTGTTTATGCCCGAAGGACGTCCGCCCGCCGTCGGGGAAATCTGGAGCTGCCCCGAGCTGGCAAATTCACTGAGGATCATCGCAGAAACCGATGCGGAAGCATTTTATAGAGGAGAGCTTGCCGATCGAATCGACGAGTTTGCCCGCAAGACCAACGGTACGATCCGCAAAGAGGATCTCGCCGGCTACCGTGCAAGCTGGGTCGAGCCAATCAGCACGGACTACAAGGGACACACGGTGTGGCAGATCCCACCCAACGGCGACGGGCTCATCGTGCTGATGGCGATGAACATCCTGAAGCACTTCGAGTTTGCGCCGGACAGCTTCGGAACCGCCGAGACGCTCCACCGTCAGATGGAAGCGATCAAGCTCGCCTATGCAGATGGAAACCGCTATATCGCAGACCCCGAACACATGAAAGTGAGCACCGGGGAACTGTTATCCGAGCGATATGCGGCCACGCGCGCCGCTTTGATCGGAGAAAATGCGGTCGAACCGGATCCGGGCACGCCGACGACGAGCGGAACCATCTACCTGTGTACGGCCGACAAGGAAGGCAATATGGTTTCGTTTATACAGAGCAATTACTGGAACTTCGGATCGGGCCTCGTCGTACCGGGCACGGGCATATCGCTGCAGAGCCGGGCGACAAATTTCTCGCTGGATCCGGCAAGCGAAAACTACATGGCACCGGGGAAGAAATCGTTCCACACGATCATCCCCGGGTTCCTGACGAAAGGCGGAGAAGCCATCGGACCGTTTGGCGTGATGGGAGGGTTTATGCAGCCCCAGGGTCAGATGCAGGTGCTGTGCAACGTGCTGGACTTCGACATGAATCCGCAGGCCGCACTGGATGCTCCCCGCTTTCAGTGGACCGAAGGCAAGAAGTACGAAATTGAAAACGCATTTGACGCAGAGATTATCGAAGCGCTTCGGGCAAAGGGACACGACATCGAGCTGTTCGACGATCGCATGAGCTTCGGCCGCGGCCAGATCATCTGGAAAACGACGGACGGCGTGCTCGGCGGAGCCACCGAACCGCGCGCAGACGGAGCGGTCGCCGCCTGGTAGCTGGCGTCATTTTGCGGCACATAAGTACATCGTACAGGAGGAAAGCATGAAGGACTGCAAAGCGGCTCTTTGCCAGAACTGGATTACAAACGATAAAGAACAGACCGTAAAGTCTGCTGTGGAACAGGTGCGTCAGGCGACCGCCGAAGGCGCAGATTTCGTCGCGCTGCCGGAGATGTTCGTCTGCCCCTACACGAACCGCTCGATGCGGGAAAGCAGCGAACCGCTCTACGGACCGACCGCCGATGCGCTGTCGTCCTGTGCCGCCCAAAACGGCATTTACCTGATCGGCGGATCTTTCCCCGAAGAGACGGAAAGCGGTCTCTACAACACATCCATGGTCTTCGATCCTTCGGGGAATCACATCGCCACTCACCGCAAAGCGCATCTGTTCGATGTCGATGTAAAGGATAAAATTTCGTACAGGGAGTCCGACACCTTCCTGCCGGGGAACGAAGTATGCGTCGTGGACACGGACTTCGGGCGCATCGGTGTAGGCATCTGCTTCGATATACGGTTCCCTGAATACTTTCGAAAGCTGGTGCTGTCGGGCTGCGAAATCGTATTCGTGCCCTCCAGCTTCGGCAACGCAACGGGAGAAGCCCACTGGGTGCTTTCCATGCGCATGCGCGCCGTCGACAACCAATGCTACATGCTGGGTATCCAGCCGGCGCCCAACCCGGAACTGCCCTATCAGGCTTATGGCCACACGGTCGCCACCGATCCGTGGGGCGTCGTGCTGGGAGAATTAAATATCGCACCCGGAATTCTGTATGCAGAGCTTTTCGCTTCGAGAGTTCAACAGGTGCGGGATGAGTTTCCGCTTCTAAAAGCGCGGCGGCCGGAGCTGTATGTGTAACCGCGTTCCTTTGTTCGATCAATAATACCCTTTTGCAGTATCGCGGATTAAGAACGCCAGCGCCAGCATATCGGCAGCGCCTCCCGGACTGATGTCCCTTGCGATGCACTCCCGGTCCATAGCCCGGAGCGCATCGCCTCTTTTTGCCTGCGGCAGCTCCAGGAGCTCCTGCGCTGTAGTCTGCACGTATTCCAGCGCATCTTCTCCGCCCCGGTACAAAAGGTTCGTATCCCGGATGTCGGAGAGTATCACAAGCATGGCCTGGTGCGCATCGTCGCCGCTGTCCCTAAGCGAGTCCGCCCCGGTGCGGGCGGTCGGGAATCCCTGCAGCGCCTCTTCTCTGGCGCCGCCTGCACTGTATTTTTGCATAGCGATGTGCCCGTGAGACTTTTCGTCGCGGCTGGAGACCGCTGCCTGCTGTTCGGCCAGATCGGCCGCTGCCTCAAATACGTCACCGCCGGCATAAAACACCCTGCCCAGTGCGCACAGGTAGATGCCCAGCGCATAAATGGCCCCTCTGTGCGTGTTGACGCCGCGGGTGACGCGCAGCATCGCCTTCTCCGCATCCAGACCGGCCTTCACCAGGGCCTCCATGTCGACCGATTCGCCAAAGCCAAGTGCAACGCAGGTTTTGAAATAGCTCCGCAGCGATTCGGCACTGGCACACAGCATATCCAGATCCATGTCCCGATGGGCGCCGGTATTGGCTTCGTCGACGAGGCCAGGCTTCGGCGTCAGGCGCGCTTCGTTGACGAGTGCGCACACCGCAAGCTCCGCCAGGCGATCAAAGGCGAACTCCGTTAAGAGTTCCCAGGTCTTTTCTTTTACAGCGTCCAGCCCGTGCGCCCGGCTCCTGGCGCACACGGCAACCGGTCCGCCGCAGATGATGCAGGAGCGGACTTCCTGTCGGGAACGCTTTATGCCATCTTGTCCGATCACGTCCAGATCCATCAACCGGCCGGCCGGAGTGGACTCCTCCAGCGCCATCGCCTTCTCTTTTATCATGGCCGCAGGAAGCGCTATGACCCACAGTGCCTCGGGCCCTGTCGGAAACAGATACTCCTCGCGGCTCAAAATCTTACCGGAAAATACAGTTTCCGCATCTTTTAACATCTGCAGAAACACGAAATCGATGAGAGGTGTCTTCTTGACCTCCCCGGGGATGTTCATCGTAATGCTCAGGACGGGCGCCTGATACTCCTCCAGCCGATCCGTCTGCCTGCGCACCCGCCTCTCCCGGTTTTCCAAAACTTCTTCCAGCGTAATCTCTTGAATGCTCATAGCGCCCTCCGGTAAAAAAGCCGCAGACCATCGGTCTGCGGCCCTGGTGTATCCGCGCTTATTCGTCTTCGTCGATCTGGCGGATTACGTCGATGACCGTATTGTCGCGATATAAAACGACGCCGACAATCTTGTCTTTGTAGCGAATCGGGTCCGGTATGCCGACGATCGACTCGGCCCGTTCCTTGAGTTCTTGAATGGTCGACAGGCGGATGCCGGCTTCTGCAAGCTTCGCCTGCACATCCGTTCGATCCGGGTGCACGGCGATGCCCTGATCGGTCACGACCACATCGACGGTCGAGCCCGGCGTTACCACCGTGTTTACCCTATTAACAATACTTGGAATGCGTCCCCGTGTCAAGGGAGCGACCACAACGGACAGACTGGCGCCAGCCGCCGTATCCGGATGACCCCCGACCGCTCCGCGGATAACGCCGTCGGATCCGGTGAGCACGTTGATGTTGTAGTCCGTGTCGATTTCCAGCGCGGACAACACGACGAAATCCAGCTGGTTGACAGCCGCTGTTCGCAAATAGCTCGCATAGTAGCACGAGTCGATCTGCTGGTGAAATCTGTTTTTCAGAAGCGACTCCGCAGCGATCAAATCGAACGACTGCACATCAAGAATGCGGTCGATGAGGCCTTCTTCGTGCATCGATACGATCTGCCCGGTAATGCCGCCGAGCGCAAACCGGCATCGAAAGCCTTCCTGCAGCATCATCTGACGGATAAACCGGGCGGTCGCAAGCGATGCGCCTCCGCTGCCCATCTGCATGGAGAACCCGTCGTACAGATAGCCGGAGGCCCGGATCACATCTGCAGCAGCCTTGGCGATTACGAGCTCTTTGGGATTCGTCGTGTATCGCGTCGCTCCGCTCATGATACCTTTGGGATCGCCGATGTTATCGACGAGCACGACGCTGTCGACATAGTTGGAGGGAATGGCATACGGCGCATTGGGGAACGCATCGATGTGGTTTGTGATGATGATGACGTGCCCGGCGTTGCGCGCATCCGGGCGGGCATATCCTAAGCTTCCGCACGAAATCGTCTGCTCTTCGCTTCGGCTGTATCCGTTGGCATTTCCAAACGGATCGCACGACGGAGCGCCTAAAAACGCCACGTCGATGTGGATGTCGCGGCTTTCTATCGCCGCACCCCGGCCTCCGTGCGAGCGGAACACGACCGGAAAATCCATGAGCCCCCGCGAGACCTGCTCGGCGAGCTCGCCCCGCAGACCGCTCGTTTCGATGTGGGTAATGACTCCATTTTTAATGTGTTCGATGAGCGGCGCATGCACGCCGGACAGCGAGCTTGCAGCCATCGTCAGATTCTTAAACCCCATCTCCGCAAGCGTTTCGACGACCATGTTCACCACATTGTCGCCGTTGCGGAAGTGATGGTGAAACGAAATCGTCATCCCGTCCCGCAGACCGGAATTTCGTATCGCTTCTTTTAGATCTGCGGCCACTTTGTTCCGTGCCTGCGTCCGTACCGCAAACGTTTCTGTCGCCTTGGTTCTCTTGCTCTGATATACGCCGTGCTGGCTGATGTCTTCGATGTGCGGGATGTCGGCATATATTTCTTTGATGTCTCTCATCGTCTACACCTCCCCTGCTCCGTCGACGTCTGCCAGCGCCAGCATGCGCTGCGCCCGGAGGACGACCGGCCTGTCGATCATTTTCCCTTTTAAACTCGCCACGCCGCTTCCCCTGGCCTCCGCTTCGGCGATGGCTTCCATGATGGCGCGGGCTTTTTCCAGGTCGGCTTCGCTGGGCATAAACGCCTTGTGCAGCGGTTCAATCTGCCTTGGATTGATGATCGACTTCCCGTCGAACCCGAGCTTTTTAATCAGCTTGACCTCTTCGATAAAACCCGCCTCGTCATTGACATCTGCAAATACCGTGTCCAGCGCATCGATGCCGGCTGCACGGGCCGCATTGAGTATCATGCAGCGCGCGAACAATAGCTCGGTACCGTCGCTGCGGGTCGTCTTGAGATCCGTTACATAGTCTTCGGCGCCGAGCGCGATGCCGATGAGGCGGTCGCTCGAAAAAGCAATTTCTTTCGCGTTCAGCACACCGTTGGCGCTTTCGATCGCCGCCATCATGCCGGTCCGTCCTTCGGGAATGCCAGCCTCCCGCTCGATGCGCACAATCTCCTGCTCGCAGTCGACGACATCCTGCGCACTGTCGGTTTTCGGCAGGCGCACGATGTGCACACCGGCGCGCACAATCGCTTCGAGGTCCCGGATCCCGAGACCGCTCTCCAGATCGTTGATGCGCACGACGATCTCTTTCGCGCCGAAGTCAAGCGTGCGGAGAGCCTGATACACCAGAAACCTCGCCGCGTCTTTCTCCGCAATCGACACGGAATCCTCGAGGTCGAACATGATGCTGTCCGCCCCGTAAATCCCCGCATCTTTAATCATGCCGGGGTTGTTGCCCGGAACGAACATCATGCTTCGTCTCAGCCGCTTCCGTTCCATTACATCGCCCCCCAATCGTAGGCTTCGCTCGACGCCGCCCGGTATGCCGCAGCGTAGACACGGGCGCGGACCGTGCAGTCCAGCGCCCCTTTATCCACCGCGTCCACCGATGCATGCGAAACGCCGAGCTCTGCAAGCGTCTGCCGGATGACCTGTTCGATCTGCTTTCCGAACTGCTGCATTACGCTGCTGGAAAGTGAAATCGCGATCCCTCCGGTCTCCCTGGGTTCCAGTGTCACCATAATATCGCTCGATTCCACTGTCCCCGCCATGCCGGTTTGAACGAGTTCCATTGGTTTTAACCCCCTGTTCTACTGGATTTTTTCTTCCAGGCGTTTCCGGACTTCTTCGATGAATTCTTTGGTCGTTACGCTTGTAACCGGGCCTTCGGCCAGCGCCACGAGGTCCTTGGTCATGATGCCTGCGTTCAGCGTGTCGAAGCAGGCGGCCTCCAGCTTATCGGCAAACGCGCACAGGTCATCCAGTCCGTCCATTTCGCCCCGCTTGCGCAGCGCGCCGCTCCATGCAAAAATAGTCGCCATGGGGTTCGTCGACGTCTCTTCACCTTCGAGATACCTGTAGTAGTGCCTCGTTACAGTCCCGTGCGCCGCTTCGTATTCGAACATCCCGTCCGGGCTGCACAGCACAGACGTCATCATCGCAAGCGAACCGAACGCCGTAGAAATCATGTCGCTCATCACATCGCCGTCGTAGTTTTTGCACGCCCAGATGTAACCGCCTTCGCTGCGGATGACGCGCGCAATGGCATCGTCGATCAGAGTGTAGAAATATACCAGGCCCTTTTCTTCGAATACAGCCTTATAGTCCGATTCGAATACCTCCTCGAAAATCTGCTTAAATGTTTCGTCGTAAATCTTGCTGATGGTGTCCTTGGCCGAGAACCACAGATCCTGATTCGTGTTTAACGCATACTGGAAGCAGGCGTGGGCAAACGAGCGAATCGACGTATCCTTGTTGAACATCCCCTGCAGGATGCCCGGGCACTCGAAGTCGTAGATGGTCTCGCGGAACGAAGCGCCGTTGTCACCCGTAAACACCAGCTCGGCCTTTCCTGTTTCCGGAACACGGTATTCTGTCCCCTTATATACGTCCCCATAGGCGTGACGGGCAACGGTAATCGGCTTTTTCCAGTTGACAACCGCCGGTTTAATGGAGTCGATGACGATCGGTGCGCGGAACACCGTGCCGTCCAGGATGGAGCGGATCGTGCCGTTTGGACTCTTCCACATCGATGTGAGGTTGTATTCGTCCATGCGGGCCGTATTCGGTGTAATCGTCGCACACTTGACCCCCACGCCGTATTTCCGGATGGCGTGTCCTGCATCGTGCGTAATCTGATCTTTTGTTTCGTCGCGAACCTTGAGGCCCAGATCGTAGTACTCGGTATTGAGCTCCACGAAAGGATTCAGAAGTTCGTCTTTAATCATCTGCCAGATGACCCGCGTCATCTCGTCTCCGTCGATCTCCACCAGGGGCGTTGTCATCTTGATCTTAGTCATGGCTGTTTCCTCCGTTAGTCGGTATAAGCCGCGGAGCGCACCTGCACCCCGCGGCTTTCTGTGCTTATCGGTTGCGCGCTGCGTAGTAGTTCATGAGGCAACCTTCCAGGATAATCTGCTTTTCGTCCTCGGTCAGGTCCTTGATGTACATCGTGATGTCTTCGACCGGACCGCTCTTGCGGATGACCCTGGCGGGGATGGTCTCAATACCCTTTTCGACCGCTTCGCGGATTCCGGGTACGAATACCATATCGCCGGTTTCGTAAGGGAACTCCGTGCTTTCGTCGATCGTAAACGGCAGGATGCCCCAGTTGATGCAGTTGCTGCGGTAGCGCTTGGTCGCATATTCGTAGCAGATGTTGGCAAAACCGCCGAGCACTTTCTGACACGAAGCCGCCTGTTCCCTCGCCGAGCCGTCTCCGGGCTTGTTGGCAAAGATCGCCGAGCCGAACTGCGTGTTTTTAATCAGCTGCGACGCGTCGCCCACTTTTGCAAGCGCTTCTGCGATGCGCGCCGGCTGACCGCCTTCAATTCTCTCCGCCTCGGCGGCTGCAATCTCCTTGCTGTGCCCGACGTAGGCGGGCTCTCTCCTGGACAGCGTAAACTCGGCCAGGCGCAGCGGGTTGCTGCGGTAGGACGATGTCTCGCCCGATGGAATCAATTCGTCGGTCGTCGTAACCGGATCGTGCAGCACGGCCGCAAGCTCCAGCAGAATGTTTTCTGTCAGCGGATAGATCGCCGGCCAGTCCGTAATGTTAGGCCCGAGGATCAGTTCGGTTTCGGGCTTGGGATTGCCGTATCCGTAGTACACGCGGTTGTCGTAGACTTTCTTATCGAAATGATAGGTGTGGAATTCGTACTCGTAATCCACATCGGTCGCCGCTGTGATGCGTCCTCCGTTGGCCGCCGTTGCGGCGATGGAGCGGGCATCCATCAGAGCCACGGCTGAAATCTGTCCTTCGCCCGGCTTGGAGCCTTCCCGGTTGGGGAAATTCCGCGTCGTGTGACGGATGGACAGCTCGTTGTTCGCCGGGACATCGCCTGCACCGAAGCAAGGTCCGCAGAACGACGGCTTGAGGATCGCTCCTGCTGCGAGAAGATCAGCAGAAGCTCCGATTTTTGTTAACTCCAGGCTGACCGGTACGCTCGTCGGATACACGGAAAGAGAAAAGTAATCGTTGCCTGTGTTCTTGCCTTTTAAGATCGCGGCGGACTCGTCGATGTTGTCGAACAGACCTCCGCTGCAGCCGGCGATGATGCCCTGATCGGCATACACCCCGTCTTCTTTGATTTTGGATCGCAGATCCAGCGGCGCTTTTTTAAACTGCTTCGCAGCGTCTATTTCGATGTCGGCCAGAATCTGCTCGGCATTAGCCGTAAACTCGTGGATTGTATACGCATTGGACGGGTGGAACGGCAGTGCAATCATCGCTTCCATCTTATCGAGGTCGATGGTGATCATGCCTTCGTAGTAGGCGCCGTTGCCGGGCTTCAGCTCTTTATATGCATCCGGGCGCTTGTGAATATCGTAGTATTCCTTTACAACCTCGTCCGTCTCCCAGATGGACGTAAGACACGTCGTCTCCGTCGTCATCACATCGATACCGTTGCGGAAATCCATCGGAAGATGCGCAAGACCGGGACCGACAAACTCCATGACTTTGTTCTTTACAAAGCCGTTGTCGAACGTCGCTTTGACCATGGCAAGCGCCACGTCGTGCGGTCCGATGCCCTTCGGCGGCTTTCCGGTTATGTATACGAGCACGACTTCCGGCACGCTGATATCCCATGTGTTTTTGAGCAGCTGCTTAACGAGTTCGGGCCCGCCTTCTCCCACGCCCATCGTGCCCAGTGCACCGTAGCGCGTGTGGCTGTCCGATCCTAATATCATATCGCCGCAGGCTGCCATCTCTTCGCGCACATAGGAATGGATGACGCTCTGGTTGGCGGGGACATAGATCCCCCCGTACTTCTTCGCTGCAGACAGGCCGAACACATGGTCGTCCTCGTTGATGGTGCCGCCCACTGCACACAGGCTGTTGTGACAGTTCGTCATCGCATATGGCACGGGAAATTCCGTGAGTCCGGATGCCCTGGCCGTCTGAACGATGCCGACATACGTGATATCGTGCGATGCCAGCGAATCAAACGTAATCTCCAGCCTTTCGGGATCGCTGGATTTGTTGTGCGCCTGCAAGATATTGTAGGCGATGGTTTTTTTCCGGGCGTCTTCTTTCGCCAGAGGACCGGATCCCTGCGGGACTCCGTCTACAAGAAATACCCCGTCCTTGTGCAGTTGAATCATTTTTTCCCTCCAAAATACAGATGATAATGAAGCTGCCGCATCCCTGCGACAGCTTCACTATAGCATACAATCTGAAGATTGTATACAATCGTAACAAACTTTTCGGTCTGGTGAACGTTAAGAACGTCAGCCGATGTAGCTGATCAGTTTCTTGTTGACCTCGACGATTGGCTCAATGCCCGCATCGTCAAAATCGTATGTACTCATGTGGATGGCCGGATAATCCTCGCCGAAGCTCCAGTAGTACATCGCTCCTTTAGTCAGCTTTAAAAAGTGTCCGAAGTCTTCGGAACCCCGTCGCGCCTCGGGCGCTTCGTAATACGAATAACCCAGGTCCCGGCACGCCCGCTTCACCTTGTCGACCGATGTAGCGTGGTTGCGCGTCTCAGGAAATTCATCCCGGTACTCAAACGCGCAGTCCAGCCCGTCTTCTCCGGCAAGCCGCAAAGCTTCCTCTCGAATCGCACGATCCAGATCCTCGAGCTCGTGCTCGTCTTCGGCCCGCATCGTCAGCAGAAGCCGGCCCTTGCTCGCCATGACCCCGAACGCCTCGTGCTCCCCGACGTCCATTTGGACGATCGTAGCCAGCACAAAGCCCTTGTAATGCGGGCTGTTCATGAGATCCCTTGTGGCAAGCGCCAGCGAAGACAACGCGTAAATCGGATTCTTGCCGTTCTCCGGGTTGGCCGCATGTGCCGGGCTGCCCGTCATGGTGATGATCATCCCTTTCGAGGCAAACTGAATCGCCCCGCAGCGCGAAACGACCGACTGGTCGGGATAATACCTCCCGTGTCCGTGAGCGCCGAATATTTCATCGATTTCGTTATCGGTGATGAAGTCCAGACAGCTCGCTGCTCCGCTTCCGTTTTCTTCGGCCGGCTGGAATAAAAAATACACATCTCTGTCTGCCCCGAGTTGGTCGACCTCGAGCGCCAGCCCCGCCAGAGCGGCTGTATGCCCGTCGTGTCCGCACTTGTGCCCGATACCGGGCCTTGTAGAGCGATAGGGTTTATCGATGTCGTCCTCCACTTTAATCGCGTCGCAGTCGGCTCGGAAGGCGATGTTGGGGTTGCCCCGGATCGCGCTCCGGTACACCGCGTAGACGTAGTGCCCTTTATCCACGATATCCAGCTCCGTATGCTCCTTCAAAAACCGCATCACCCGCTCCAGCGTCGGGCGTTCCTCGTTGGACAGGTCGGGATACATGTGAATCTCGTGCCGGAGTTCAATCGCTTTTTCCAGATTGTCTTTGTTCATACCTCATCCTTTCGAGCCGTGCGTCAATAATCTAATAGTTTTTTATAGATGTTCACGACAGGTTCGATCAGATCGTCGTCAAAGTCGTATTTCGTCGTATGGATGCTCGGCTGATCCAGCCCGTAGCTCACGAAGAACATCGCGCCTTTTGCGAGCTTCGTAAAGTGACCGAAGTCTTCGGATCCCCGCAGCGCATCGGGTATTTCGTAGACGGACAGTCCGAGGTCTTTCGCGACCTGCCGGATTTTGTCGTTGCTTTCCGGATGGCAGATCGTTTCCGGAAACTCGTCTCTGTACTCAAACTCGCACGCAAG
>Ga0265293_10006577_pt1 | contig 18509 bp, 15 predicted proteins | sample Munlanlewell138R_FD_192505 | JGI IMG/M metagenome (GOLD analysis project Ga0265293, IMG submission 192505) | Leachate microbial communities from a municipal landfill in Southern Ontario, Canada - Leachate well 138R | ecosystem: Engineered > Solid waste > Landfill > Unclassified | place: Canada...
CTGACCAATATAATGATACCACATATTATTCTTTTGAGGAGATGGATGAAAAATATCCAATGTGGTCTTCAGATACTTGGGAAATGATAGAAGATGAAATATATTATGTTTCTGATTATGATTGTGCATTAATTACTGAGGGTGGTTATGAAAATTATGTCGTTTTCAATAGTGATATAATCACAGATGTAAAAAAATTAGATGAACCATTAACAGAAAACAGAAAAATTAGAAATACTGCAAATAAGATTATACAATATATTACCAGAACTATGAGTAGAGAAAAACTTAGGTCTGGGTTAAATGATTTTGCATCCAAAGTTAAAGCGGAAGGTGGTGAATATAAGGATGTTGCAAAAATTTTAGAAACATATTACGCAACAGGATATATTTCAAAAGAACAAGGCGATTTAATAAAGAGAAAGTTAGCAGATTCATTTAAGTTGTCTGTATTAGCGGGTATTTGGTTATTGCCTGGTGGATCTGTTTGGTCTATTGCTGCAATAAAATTATGTAGAAGGTTTGGTATTCAGTTACTTCCAAACAATTTAGAAAAGAAAAAGAAGAATGATGAAATATCTTAAAAAGTTTGAGTTAGTACAATCTATCGAATGGCAACAAAGGCGAAAAGAAACGCAAGAAAGATATAAAGCCGCTATGACAATTCTTAAAAAAGAAGAGGCAATAGACTATATCATAAATCATTGTTCTGAATGGTTAGAAAATCCTGTCAAAATTATTAGAGGAATTAAGTCGGAAGAGAAATACTTTCATAGTAACCCTGTGAAAAGGTTTTCAAGAGATAATGCAAATTATTATACTACATTAATTGACAATGCACCTTCTTGGAAAGGTTATCCAAAAAGAGGTAAAGCATTCAGTTGTTCTATATCAACATTACATTTAGGTAGTACAGGATACATTGTTGTTCCTGAGGATGGTGCAAAATGGGGAATAGCACCAACAGATGACATTTTTCAATCTTTCAGACCAGCAATTGAAAAAATTGTAGGATATAGTTACTGGGATATTGATAGATTTTTTAGAGATTTAGAAGATTCTGCTTTTAAATTAGGTATAGAATTTAGTGATTTAGATTATAATGAAATGAGAGATGGTGTAAGAGCAATGCAAAAACAATCAGTTGAAAAAGGTTACACATCATTTCTTTTAGATAAATTTAAGGAAAGTGGAAGTAAGGATTGGTGGAATTTGATTATCAGAACACTATCACCAAAAAATAGTGGTTTCCAAGTTATGACAACTGAAGAACTTTGTGATGCTTCCATTGAAGGTAAATTAAATAAAACTAATCATGAGATATGGACAGATTCACCATGTATATTTATCAGGAAAGATGATTATTTTGATTTCTTTTTTGATTTAGATGATGAAGCAAATACAGATTCTATATCTATACTGAGAAAACAAAAAACTAGTAGTTGGTAAATGAAATACTTAAAGAAATATGAAACTTATAATGATAATAATTTTAACGAATTGATAGTTAAATATTATAATCAAAACTCCGAAGAAATGATAGAGATCATAAACACTTATAATGATTCATCTGATATACAAAATATTATGCAAAAATTATCATTCATTATGGAAAGCCCAGGTGATGTTGAACTTATTGAACAAGATGGTAAAGAAATTGCCTATTTTGTTGATATGAAAGAAGTTTCTACACAAACAATATTTTTTGATATTGTGAGTAAGAAATTTTCTATGGATTCTTATAAAAATTTTATGGACAAATTGAATGAAGTATCTTAAATCATATGAAAATTTTGATTATCCAGATGAATTATTCAATTTTCATCTGAAACATAACCGTGAAGGTGATGATATAGAAAATGGACTTGTAAATGTGGTGAAACACATGACAGAGATATTAATGCGAGTATAAACATTTTAAAAGAAGGTTTAAAAATATATGGTAAGGGACTTGCCATTACAAAGGTGGAGAGAAAATCAGACTTTAGTAATAAAGCACACTCTATGAAGCCTGAAACACATTAGTCTTTAGCTAATGTGTAGTTCATTTATTAGATTCTTTCTTAACTTCCACATATTCAAGAGTTTTCTTAATCCACAATAAAAAATCCTCATCTGTTAAATGAGGATTTTCTTTATTTTCAATTATCATAGATAAGAAATGATTAAAACTAATTTTCTTATTCTTTTTCTTCATTTTTCTTTTCAGTTTTCAATGCTTCTGGTTTGTGATACAAAACTTCATCTACTTTCTCGTTTAATGATTTAATATCATCCACTTTTGTCTTAACTGTCTCATTTACAAGAGAATTGAAGTTAATATCTTCTTTTTCTTCTTCAGTTTTAACATTGTATTTTTTGTTCCATTCTTCTGTACCGAAAACAGATTCATTCTTCTTATATTCGTCACATTTCTTTTTACAATCTTTGTGAATTTCTGATGCTAATGAATTGAATAATTTAGAATCTTCGTCCATAGCTTTTTTAGTTACCTTAGAGAATACCATACCTTTCATACAGTCTTTAATCTCTTCAAGTGTACAACATTCACCATCTTCACAACAATTGTCATAGCAGTGGTCTAATGTTTTGTTATATTCTTTCTTACTTAAAAATTTAGCAACTTTACCAATGAAACCTTCATTTGTTTTTTCGTCACCTTCTTTTTCGTCACCTTCTTTTTCGTCACCTTCTTTTTCGTCACCTTCTTCTTTCTTCTCTGTTGTTAATTCTGAACCATCGCCTTTTACAGTCTTTTCAGCATTAATTTCAGGTGCATTATCAGTACCGAATTTAACTTTATTATCTTGTTTTCCATCATCAATTTCATCAATTGGATCATCGTCATTACCAGTTTTATCTGTAGTTTCAACTGATTCTTTTACTGCCTTTTTCTTTTTCTTCTTTTCTTTTTCTTCTTCTTTCTTAGCTGCTTCTTCTGCTTTCTTTTCCATATCTTTATCATCTTCGTCTTCATCATCAACAGACTTTGTGAAAGGATTTTCAAAATCTACGCCTCTTTCTTTAAGAAGATCCATAATTTTTTCTTTGTCACCATCAGTAGTTTTATCTGATTTTAATTTGGCTTTCAATTGTTTATCTGAATCTCTCTCAAATTGTTTTGATCTTGGATTTTTCTCTTTGTGTTCTTCTTTCGCTTTAGCAACACTTTCCTTTTTGATTTTGAATTTAATCTTATATACTGATTTGTCACCATCTTTTTCTTCTTCTCTTTCTTCGAAGTGTAATTCTGGTACAGATTCTCTTTTCTTTAACACACCTTCTGAAAACTCATTTGTAAGTTTATCAACTTCGTCTATATACATATAGTCTTTTTTAGTAATCTCAAATTCTACTTCTGTTGGATAACCATCTTTATCAAATTCGTATTTCTGTTTTTTTGCTTGTGTAAATAACCCGTCTATAATTGTTTTGACATCTTTCTTAAAAAGGTTAACTGGGTTAGCCGATTCATTAACTGAATCGTGTTTCTCATTAACAAATTCATTAAATTTAAATAAATTTTTCATTCTATAATTTATTATTTTTTATTATATATTAATATTTACAATTAATTTTACTATACTATATATAAAATCTAAATCTTCTCTTTTAGTTTAACCATTTTAATATATAAACCAAAGAAAAATAATTATTAAAATGGCTTGGACTTGGAATGATCAAAATTTAAGTAATAGAATAAAAAGAAAAACTGAATGGAAAAGCCCAAACGTTGTAACTCAATGTTTGTCACCATTAAGTTCAACCGTAGAATTAAACCATGAACCTGTATCAAGAGATGATCTCAATTATAGTATTGGTCAAGGCGAAACAACAGAAATATCAAGAAGACAAAATTTTCATTATGTTGATATAAATAGTAACCCACCACTTAAAGGTATATGGGACGATTTAGATAATATTAAAACCGTTTCAACTGCAACAACATTCACATATGATTATGCAACATTTTTATCAGTAAACACTTGGGATCAAAATGTGATGGAGTTAAGTCCAACAATTTCATGTAGAGATTTTGATTTAGATGTACCAACAGGTTCTACAATAACAGGAATAGAAATTAAAATAACAAAATCAGCATATGATTCTGTTGGAATAACTTGTAGGTCAAGATGTATTGATAATTCATCATATATTGATAATTTTACAAGAAATAATATAACGAATTATACTTTTGATGATGTTGTTATGATTTCATTATCAGAAGAATGTAATTCTGATATATATGAAGATACACTTTATAATTCATATAGGTCATCTTTTGACTCAAACCTTATGAGTAATGATAATATTGTACCACAATATACATTTTTATCAAATTACTATAATTATGCTAAACCATTTTATACTGAAGTGTATGAAGATATTGGTAAAAGCCCATCTTGTAAAGCTTTGGTAATAGAAACCAGTTTATTTTCAAGTGTATTAGACACATATCAATTCTTAGGATTTGATGTTGAAGATCCGTTCATATATGATGATGTTGCTAATTGTAGATTATACAATATATATCCAGCACAAGGAATTTGGGAAAATTTTCATTATGATGTGTGGACTGAAGAAAGAGATACAAAGAAAACCTATTTATATGGTGGTGAAAATGAATTGTGGGGTGGAACAATTTTAGATATAAAACCAACAAACATAAACAAAAGTGATTTTGGTTTATATTTCAAGTGTGTACAGAAAGTAGAAAGAAGTTATGGAGGTTTATATGGTAATTTACAGGATTTTAGAACATCGACAGAAAGATTAAATTGGTATACCCATGAGTATGATAAAAGTTTAGAAAGAAGTTGCCATAGTTATCAAACATCAAGACTACATGATATACAAATCAGAGTACATTATGAATTAGAAACTGAGACAGAAACAATTGATAGTAGAGAAGATATTTTCAATAGTGGTAACACATTAAAAACAAATGATGTATATTTCAAGTTTCAAAGATGTTTCAATGGAATATGTTATCAATATGTTAATGGAATTAATGATATTTATAATATTTCATTGATGACTGGTGATGGATTATCAATATCCAATATGTATAATGTTTATAATGTGATAGATGAATATTGTGATAATATTTATAGAGTTGATGTTGCAACAACAGATGCAATAAATTTAGATGAAGATTACTTTGAAATTGATAATGTTAAATTAAAACCAGGACATTTGGTACTTCTATTAGATCAAGCAAGCGCATCAACAAATGATATTTATAAAGTAAACGAAAATTATTTCTTAGAAAACTCGAATATTCTTTCTACAAGAGAAAAAGCTTATAGAGCCAAAGCCTATATTAAATTAGGTTCACACTATCAGAAGCAATATTTCTTAAACCCATCAAGTGGAGAATTTCCTATTACAGGAGAAACTAAATATTTTACATCTGGTCATTCATATATAATCAAAAATTATGTTAATTATAATATTAAAAATAGATATTCTGGTTATACTTATGATTCATCTGGTAATACACTTACTAGTCCGAACAAAATGCTATTCACTAATTATAAAGTTGCCAGAACATTATCAGAAAATATTACTTGGTCAGATATTGAATTCACACCATTAAGTGCAATAACAATAGAATATTTAGATCAATCATATCATTTAACCAATGAACAAGGTTTAGTATATTTTGATATGAGTGGTTCGACATCAGCAGAAACATATCGTTCTTGGAGTGGTCTATCATTTTTCAATTTAGATCCAAGTTTCACAATTAGTTCTGTTGGAGATCACTCGTTGATTTCATTTAGAAATGTTAATTCAGCATTCACTGACTTAGAAATGATACCAACAGATTCAGATTTTAATTATTTATCACAAATTAGATATATTGATTCTAATTATGTTGCTTTTGATGAAATACCAGAATACCTTTTCAATAATTTACAAGTATCATCAAACACATATAGATATAGAATTAGAAATTTACATTATTGTTCAGCAACTACAGAAAGTTATGAAGAATATCTTAGATATTCACCTTATGCTAATATTCTAAACATTAAAGAAATTTCTGGTCTTAATATGAAACCATATGACAATCAAACACCAACATTAGCTGATAGATGGAGATATTTTGATTACGGTTTAGTAACAGTAAACAATATTTATAATGGTACAACAGCATACACATTCAGCACTAATAATAGTTATCAAAATTATACATTGTATGACACGTTATCAACATTAGGACCATTACCAACAAATATGTATAATGATGCTTATTTGTTAGGTACTACAAATAGTTCAGGTGAATATTACATTGAGGAAATATTTGAAGATGCTGCACTTTACGGTAAAGATAGAGATGGTAGTTTCCATTCAAGTGGTGGTACGAGTTCTACATATTATTCAAGACAATCAAGTAGATGGAAAATAATACCTTATGATACCAATATTCTTAAAAATTTCAAACCATATACATATGTTGATTATGGTGTTCTATCAACAACTTCAGGTAATATAAATTTACCATATTCATTTATTGATGGTGATTCTGGTAGAACATTAATATTAGAAGTAACAGATGAATATATGATTTTACAAAAACCTAGATTAGAACAAGATCCTGCATCATCATATTATAATCCGACAAACAATCTATTAAATGGTTTAACATATGATATAATAAATGTTAGTAAAATACAAGATATATCTGATATTTTATTAGAATTATATAAATCTTATCCACATTCATATTATTATAATTATCCTGAAAATGAATATAATAGAATATGTGGCGCATATGCTGAAATATTAAAAGGTAATTCATTTGCTAGAAATTTAGCATCAGGAATATTATATCAAAAAGATGATTTATTTAATTTGAATATTTTTAACTTGAATATAGATGAAAATTTCAATCATTTAGATGATGTAAATCTAACATTTGAACCAATCGAATTAATTGATGTGGGTATAGATAAAAAACCCAAATTACCTATACCATTGGAAATTGATGATATTGTATTATCACAGAATCTTTTCGATTTTTATACTGGGTTAACAACAGATGCATACTCACCAATATCAGAACCAATATCGTATGTTAGAACAACTAATTTAGTAGGTGATAGATTATATGTAAACATTAATTATCAAGGTCTTTATCATTTCAATAATCAAACAACAAACCACCCAGATAAGTATTATAATCAAAATACTGCAACATTGGTTTTTGATTCATCAAGTTTATATGAAACTGGTTTAACTCATAATTATTTAATAAATCAAACAAACTCAAATTCAAACAACATCATGAATTATGATGTCTTGGTTGATGATAGTGGTAGCACATATGAGATTGGTTATAGTTCAACAATCTCAGTATCAAATCAAACACACACTTGGATTGAATTAGGTAATACAAATTCATTATCAAATAAATTGTTTAGGTCACCTAATAAAACATTTGGACATATTATTAAATACAATTCTGAATTAGAAGTAACAACTGCAATCACATTTAAGAACAACAGTTCAACAAATAACGCAACAGGTCGTGTTGTTTCTATGATAAACAATGTTGAGAATACTGAAATGAAGAACTATGTCCTATTGTCTGGTGATAAAAATAAATATTATTATAAGATAAATAATGTTGGTACATACTCATTGATTAACTCTAACGGATCTGAAAGAAATAATACACTATTAGTTAAATTTTCAGACGATTTCACAAATATAGAATGGCAATCTTTTATAGAAGGTTTTATGTCTGATGGAATTGGTGGTTGGATTTCTGCTGGTGATTGTGATTTAATATCTTCTAATCATATAACAAAAGACTCCGATGATGATTATTTATATCATTCATTTTCATATAATAATGGTACATTAGGTGTTGATAGTATTAAGATTAGAGATGCTTCAACATCAAACTTGAAACATCAAATTATAACCAATGGTAATTATTCAACATATAATTTAGTTAAATATAATTTAGATGGTGATGTTCAGTGGAGCAAAACCATTTATCAACAAACCTATTATCCTGGAAAAATAGTTAAAATATTATATCACAACAATAACATTTATATGATTATAAATTCACGAACTAAATTGATAATTGATGGTGTTGTTTATGGTGATGATGAAACATCAGCATATATTATAAAAATAGACAAAAATGGTAATTTTATTTGGCTTAAAAAATTAGGAATAAATAAAACATCATTAACTGATATAAAAGTACATAATGATATTATTTATGTATCAGCATATTTTTCAACAACGACAAAATTAGGATCCTATGTATTATCACCAAATGCTTCATATAATTCTTCATATGTTGTTAAAATATTGGAAGATGGTACATTTAATGGAATATATCAAAAATATTCATCGGAATCATTATCAATAAAATCTATCAATCTGATCGATGATAAATTATATATAGCAGGAGAATGGACTGGTGGTGCATTCTTTGGTGGTAATAGACCAACAAATTACATAACTACAAACCATAATAATGTGTTTGTTGAAGAAATAAAAATAAATTCATTTTAATGTCACAAGTTAATTTACAGGGTATAGATTTTGATAAGTCCAACATAATTTTTGTTAATGGTTTAACATTAGAGAAGGTAAAAATTAAGTATAATTGGTTATTAAATGCTAACATTCGAGATGCTATTATCGGTGAAGATGATAGAGGTATTGTATGGTATTTTGGTGATTGGTTGTGTGGAGAATGGATGGATGGAACTTGGTATTCAGGTAATTTCTATGAAGGTGTTTGGAATGATGGATTATGGTATTCTTACAAATTAGAAAAATTTGATATATTAAATGAGATTTTCTTTATAAAACAAAGAGGTAGTGAATATTCACATTTTCATAATGGATTGTGGAAAAATGGAACATTCTATGATGGAACATTTGGTGAAAACTCAGGAACAACTTGGACAGATTATGAATTATTTTATTCAGAATATCCTAAATATAGGACACAAACTAGTACTGTGGGTGGTAATGCAATATATGAAGAAAAAAGCGTAGCTACCTGGTTAAATGGTGTTTTCAAAAAAGGTTTATTTTATGATGGAATTTGGGTGAACGGACAATGGATTAACGGAATTATGAAAAACTCAAAATGGTTGAATGGTCGTTGGTTTAATGGTACATTCAATGGTGATGAATGGTTAACAGGTTATTGGTATAATGGACAATTTATAAAAGGTGTTTGGAGATATGGAACATTTACACAATTTGATAAGGATATTGTTAGTCGCTTTGGTAATACTACAGAAGACACATCAGATTTTGAGCCAAATTGTATATGGTATGATGGTGTCTGGAAGAATGGTGAATTCTTTTCAGGTTATAGAGAAGATTCTGATAAACAACCTATAGAATCAAACAAAAATTATTTAAGTATATGGTATGATGGTACTTGGGAAAATGGTAAATGGTATGGTGGACATTTCATAAATGGTACCTGGGAAAATGGTATTTGGTATAATGGTATTTTTGGTACCATTAAGGCTACTGAATGGGTTAAACCAGAATATGTTAGTTTAAGACAAGATTATGTTGGTTTGGGTAATACTTGGAGTGGACAAACAACAATATCACAAACAAATGATGCTGATTCTGTAACATCATCTAATACTGCAAACACATATTATGAATGGAAATATTACAATGATATTATTGAAGTAGAATATTTATCTTTGAATTCTGGATTATCAGCTATAACATTTAATCAAAGTTCTGAAACATCATTAACCATTAGCGCATATTCTACAGTTGTCCAACCAACTACAAATAATCAATTAACAACATCAGTAACATATGGTTATGATTTTTTAGATATTAATGAAAATAATGATTATAAAGTTTATATCAAAGATATAAATGATGTAATTTCTTATTATAATGTCACTGCAATGACCAGTGGTAGTAGTGCTTATACTTGGAATGTTTATATTGATAGTAGTGACTGGCAATCAATGCCTGAATATTATGAAATAGATACCATGAAATTGATTGTTAAAAGAAAAGTTTCATTAGATGAAGGTGGTGGTACTGGTGAAACGTATTGGAGATTTATTGGTCAAAAACCTAGTACAACACAAGGAACTATTTTTTTTAGAGGTTTTACTAATAAACCCGCAGTTGTATATTTAAGCCCTACTAAACCTGATTTAACAGTCAATGATTATATATGGATAGAACAAGAACCAGGTTATACTAATGAATCTTATAACGGTTTAACACAAATAATTGAAACAGGATATACAAACGGTTTATATGAAATAACTACAAGACAATTATATAAAGAAAATTCTGATGATGCTGGTAAAATGGTCAATTATCTTAAATTACATAAAAATAGATTGTGGCAACAAGGACCATCTATCACATTCCAAGATTTTGATTTCTCTTTTGATTTTGTAGAAAATACTGCCACAACACTTATAAATGGATATTCTATTAAATATGATACCGAGATAGAAACTAATAATTGTGGCGATTATGGTTTTCACAATTCTAATGTGTGGTTACCTTGGAAATATTTATATTTCACTGGAACAAACGTTAGTACAGGTGCATATGAGTATAATACTAGTTGGGATCAAGGTTGGTATAGTTCAATTTATGCTGGTGTTGGTAGTTTACCTGAAATTTCACAAAACAACCATGTAAGTGGTTATGTAAGCACTAAATTAAACAAATTAGGTGGTATTGGTGAAATGTGGGACATTGAAGGTTTAGAACAATATTATCCAAATACCGATCCTGTAACAAATTCTAATTTATCATCCTTATATGGTTGGGAACAAGAGGATTATAATCCTAAAATAATTGCCAATGCAAATGATAGAACAAGGTTTGCTATGAGTTTTATATTATCTGGAGCAATAGCCCAAAAACTATATCTTAAAAATGTAGAAGTTAAGGTATATTATTCTAATGATATTGAAAGACCAAAATGGTATAAAGGTACATGGTATAAAGGTACATGGTACAATGGTGATTTTTATGATGGTTTATTCAAGTCTGGCTTGAGTATAAGAGGTGATTTTTATGGTGGTAATATTTCAGCAAATTATCGTTAATCATCCCAAAAATCAGAATCTTCATCTGAATTAGACATATTATTTAGGACTTTATGAGTAACATCTTGAAGTCCTTTTGTTTTGTCTGGTGTTTCATCAACTTTACCAGTTTCATATAATTTACCTGGTTTAATATTAGATAAATCAGCCATTTTAGGCATAGAATTTTCACTTAATTCTAAAAGTTCTGAGTTATCTTGTTGTTTTATAATATCATTCAATAAACGACCAATGTCTTCTTTGGAATAACCAGCAAATTGTTTTCTATCAATATCATATAGACAACCTTTTGCAATATCAAACAATACTAGTGCTTGTTGTCGAGTTAGTTTCATATCTTATACTTAGTTTTATAAACATTTTATCTGTTTTGAGGTATAAAGTTGTGTATATATAAGAACAAAATTACATCAATTAGATGGAAGATTTAAGAGTAAAAGATCAAAAGAAAAAGAAAAAGAAAAAGGTTTGGAAATTGAAATTACTACTTTTCTGGCGTAAAAGAAAGTGGTGGATTATTTTAGGTTTAATTTTCCTTATAATACTTTTCTTTCCTGAACAATCTGGAACAGCTATTGGTCAATGGATTACCAACTTTGTTGGAAGTCTAATAGAAAATATCAAAATATAATATGACATATGATGAAATTAATCAACTTTCTGATGTAAAAGTAAAAGAAGAAAAGTTGAAAGAATTTTACATCGATCAAGTTGGTGTAAATGAATGGTTAGAAGATAAAACAAAAGTTCAGAAAATAAGATTTAAGGATCGTTGGGAATATAAACTAAACGGACAATATCATAGATTAAACGGACCAGCAATAGATTTCCACAATGGTAATAGAGGTTTCTATTATATTTTTGGTGAAGCTATGAATGAAACTGATTGGAGACCTAAAGCTCAAAAATTGCTAAGAGACAAAAAATTAGAGCGTGTTCTTAAAGATGACAATATTTGATGATGCTAAAGAAAAAGCAAGAATAAAAAACTTACCCACACATTACGATCCTGTTCGCAAAGGTCGTGTTTATAGAATAAATGCAAAATCAATAACTCAAATCTGGATAGATGGTCACGTACATACCAGAGATGATTATTCAGATAATACTATTTTTGACTTATTTGTTTATGATAATTATTATAAGTGTGATGAAATTTGGTGTGACAAAATAACTAGAAGTTATTGTTATAAATTGAAAAAAGGTTATTTACACAACGAAACAGGACCAGCCATAGAGAAAATATCTACAAATGTAAAAGAAAATTGGTCTGAATATTATCTCAATGGTAGAGAAATATCAGACCAAGATTACAAAATTTATTTGCGTGAAAAAAAGTTAAGAAGAATTCTAAACCTTATAAATTAAACAATATCTACAATTAACCTTCTGTAAGAAATCCGAATAAACTTCTCTAATATTGAAATCTTCTTCAATTTCTACAAATCTATTTATCGAATTGAGACTCTTATCATATTTAATTTGATCAAGAGGTAAAATCTTTTTAAGTAGCTTATAATTAATATCTTCTGGATTACCTTTGTAGAGTATTTTGTCTGTTTTTGCTTCAAAAATGAATTCAAGGATTTTTTCTTTCAGTAATTTACTGTCATGGTAGGGAGTAAAGATAACATTATCTTTCAATTTAATTTCCATAAAAACTATGTTTGTTTTGATTTATATAGTGTTTTCCACAATAAAAGTTTAATAATTGATTATTCTATTGGTTTCATTCTAATCATTTTAATATATAATAAAAAATTATAATGTAGATAATGCCGATTAGTAGAAATATAAGAAACAATAGACTATTGTTTTTCAACAAAGAAGGAGATCCATATAATTTTGAGTTAGACACAGATGGTATATACAAAGGTAAGTTATTGTTTGATGAAAACTCAAATGACACATATAAAACATTAGGAATTTATGTATTTCAAGAAGTACAACCATTTGAGGTTAATGATTATTTCTCATTCAATAAAATGGAAATCTATAACGCAAGTGGTTTAAGTTTTATACCATTTACAAATTCTGGTAATACGATAACCAATATTACAAGAGTTAATGCTTCTGATTCTTTTTATTCTAAATGGGTATTTGGTGATAATTTAGACCAATTATATCCAAAAGGCACAATTGTTTCTTTTTCTGGCGCAACATTCGATTCTACAAATACAGACTTCACAAATAAATATTACACAGTATTAGATAATAAACCAGATGCTATTCTTGTTAATACAGAAACACTTAATAGTGATTGGGATTATACTTTCAATTCAGCGATAACTGCAACAATAAAATCACATAATGTGATAGGTGTAAATGATTATACTGGTAGTGCATATAATGAAATTAATTCATGGACGTTACATGATAATAAGAAATTTAGTATTTTTGGTACAGAATTAAACGATGGTGTTAAAGTTTATGCTGATAATGCTAATATGAAAACTATTTATCAAACATATGACACAAATAATCTTACTGCAACAACTAATGATACATTGAGATTTGATTTTGAATTGAAAACAGAAAGACCAAAATTATATCAAGGTTCTGCAACATTTGTTATTAGTGGTGGTACAGCAAATATAACTTTCAACAAATCATTAAATTCATTAATAAATCTTGATTCTGGTGAACAAATGATTTTCGAAGATTATGATGATAATCCTATACTATCAACAAACCCTATATTCACAATAGTTTCAGGTACAGAAGAATTGGATCTATATACTGGACAATTATCCTTTGTTAGAGAATTAAATAGAAACAAAACATATGCTAGACACTTTGATAATAAAGGTCTTTCATCACAAAATTTTGTTAGAAATGTTAATAAATCATCTTTTAGTAGAAGAGTATCATTTTTTACGAGATATTATCCTAAAAGATTTTTTGAGTATGATTATTATATCAAATTAACTGGTACTACTACATTATTCAATAATAATTTGGAGGTTGGCGACACTATATATTTATCAGCTACAACAATTACAAGTGGTTCGACAAGACATAAAAATAATGGTAGAAAGTTTGAGGTTTTATCAATTGAAAAATTCAAAGAAACTAGAATAAAACACTGGAAATCAACTATAATAAATAGTAAAGGTTGGTATGATTCAATAAAGAAAAAAGCTATTGATAACGAAAGAACTGTTGAATATCAATTAGAATTAGATGCAATATGGATGTATAATAATGTAGATAATAAACCTACACATGCCGAATATATACCCGTTTCTCAAAGATATGAAAAGATTAAAGTTAAACAATATGTTATTCCTGAGTATAGTACCAATTATTACACACTTACTAAATTATTAGATGCAGAAGACATCAGAACTATTAATTGTACAATGTCACCACCATTTTCAGAAACAATTGGTGGCGTAATATCTTATTCTACAACATTCACAAAAAACGTAGTTGCATACGATACGGAAAACATTTTATCATTTTCTCAGCAAATTTTGAGAATGGACTCAAGTGATGAAGTAGAATTCAGAAATGAAAGAATTGAATATTGGGAAAATTACATTGTGAATGATCCTGTTTTATATGCTGATGTTGTAGCAAAAGCAACCGCAAATACATATAGATATTTAACTAATCCTTCTAATGAGATATATAGACAATTAAATATAGAAGCTAAGAATTATTATAGATTTAATGATAATCATAGTGGCGTTAGTTACATTAAGACAATAGATTCGTTTAATGAACAATATGGTACATATCTTAAAGATAGATATGGAATATTAGTTTATTATAATACTGGCACCAGTAATATAAATATACATTCTACTTATACATTGAATGATTTTTCATATGATAAATATTTTATTCCAAGAGTTTATCTGAATGATGAAAATATTTCAGGTTTAACTACATCAGGTTACTCAAACGATCAAATAAATAGAGTTTTGTTAGAATTTGATGACCAATTCTATAATGAGGACATTTTACCCAATGAACCTGAAAAATTCGACATTAATTATCATGCTGAAATATATTATGATTTAATAGATAATGGTACAACAGACTATGGATTTATATTAGAAATAAACGATACAGAATATTATACAAAATTTAGTGGTGATACATTAACAACCATAAATTATTTTATTGACACATACTCAACATTATTCAATAATATTGGTTTACAATTATCAACTGGTATAACTATTTTATCTCAATTTGGTACAAGTGGTTATAACAGTTATAGTGAAACTGGTGTTAGTTGGGTTGAAAGTGGTTCAATAACAACAATTTCTGGGTATTCACTAAATATTGATGGTGTTTATCCTAATGTTGAAGTTAGAACATTAACAACTAAAGTTAATATTTATTCTGAATATCAAATAATAAATGAAATAGAGAATAAATCTATAATAATGAGTGGTAATGAATTAGAAAAAGAAAATCCAAGAAAAATATATTCACCTACAAGTATTGAATATAAAGGTAATGATACAACATTATATGATTATGGATTTTCAACTGGTATGATAATAAACGTTACTGGTTCATCATACAAAGAAAATAATAAATCATATAATATTATCGGTATGACTGATACTATTCTTGAATTATCTTATCAGGGTTTATTTTATAATGATGCTTTAGTTTCTAATGTTATACCTACACAATCAATAACATTACCAAATGATTTTGCTAGTTCTGGTCCTTTATATCAAACAACACCAGGTTATACCAATGAGGTTGCACCATTATTATCTATTGATGTTGAGAGATTTTTAAGAAAACCAAGAGAAAGTGCAAATAAAGATGTATATTACAAATGGAGATTTTTACCAAATTCACAAGATAAATTCTCAGACGATATTTTCTTTTATGATGTTACAGGAGATCACCTCAAACCATATTTAGGAGAAAGTGGATATACTTATACAGGACCAAAACCATTATGGGACACTACTGATGTTTGTTCAGAACGAAATGAAAATATAATTTTAAGAGATGAACCTAACAAAAATGAAGATTGGACTTCCGATCCAACTAAACAACAAACAGTTTTCAAGGGAAAAGATGGTGAATATTGCTTAGAATTTTTACTTGATGAATTTGATTCAGTAGATGAATATGATTTTACACCTGAACCATTACAAGTTTTCTTAGGGTTTAACTCTAAAAATGAAGGTGTTTCCGAAACAAGAATTGTACTTGATAAAGTAGAAAATATTATATTTTCTGGTTATACAAATTCATCAGATTATCCAAATGGTGTAGAATTCGATTTTGATACTAGTGGAAATTGTACAATAACTACAAATCAACACAATTTCAATTTTGCTAATTATGGTTTTGAATCACAACAACCAGTAACTATAGATTTTATAGACCAATCAAAAACAGGAACAACGATTTTTGAGAATTATGGTACTATGGTTATTGAAAGTGTATCATCTAAGAAAATAAAATTATATGAAAATATTAGAAATTTCCAATATTTTGATGATGTTTATTTCAATTCTTTCAACACAAGCAGCAAAACAGATTCATTTTATTACGAAATAAAAGTACAACCTAATCCATATTTATATTTAAGTGTTTATGGTGAAACTGAAATTGAAGATGAAAGATTCAGAATAGTATTAAATAATGTTGGTGTTCAAGTACATGAAGAAGATGAACACATATTTAAATCATCTGACATACAAGAAGATGGTATAAATTATACATTATTGAATGCAAAGAGAAAGGAAATGTTAGCAATGTATCCAGAAATTTATAATTATATAGGTTCTTACAAAGCTGTAATAAATTCTATCAACTTCTTTGGTTGGAATGATTTACAATTAAATGAATATTATAAAAATTTAGATCCTAACTCACCATTATATCAAAAATTATTTAAGGTTGAAATACCAGACATATTTGATAACACTGTACCTGGTTGGACACCAAATAATTATATTAAAGGCAAATACCAAACAGGTAAATTTAAGAAAACAAATTTATTCAACTTAACTTATAAAATCACTGATGAAGAAGGAAATAATGTTCTAATTTATTCATTAGAAGAAATACAAACAAAACTAAGCAAATTAAAGAGATGGTTAAAGAGAAATGTTTTACCATTATCTACAAATTTAATTGATATTACAGGTGTCGCTGAAAGCGTTTCTCAAAATTATCAAAATTATGATGTATCTAATCAGATACAGAAAATTTATTGTGAAAGCGAAACAACTGTAGTTAATTTTGTTTACACCGAAACATTAAATTTTGCTGATAATTATTTGTTTGAGATTGAATTCTATACTCGTACAGGTGTTTCACCAAGTGGCTGGACTTGTAAGATACAAACTTTCAGTAAAGCATCAGACTCAAACCGTTTAATACCACAAAAATATTTTAAGTTAATGAAAAATGATTTAAGTAATTTCTCATTCAACATTGATAAAAATGTAGATGAATATATGTATATTGAAACAATGTCATATAATAATAACGGTGTTGGTCAAAAATATAATAAAATGATAAATACATCTACAAGCAAGAATTATCTACTAGTAAACAATAGATTCCATATACCTGATTACCAATACTTAAATGTTGGCGATAGTTATTATTGGTTTGATAGTGAGGGTCATATTTATTTTCAAGATTAAAAATAACAAATTATTATGATTAAAGAATATTTACAAATATTATTAGAACGAGATTATAGAGAACCAACAATGGTGAAAACAATAAAAGAACTATTAGAAAATTATGATGATGACCAATTAGGTTACATGTTACATTCTGGTCTTAAAATTTCCAATGATATAACACTTTATTATTTTGATGGACAAGGTTTTAGATGCACTAATGAGAATATACATATTATTGGACATAAACCTGTATGTCAGGTTATAGAAAAAACATTAAATAATAAATTAAATTCATGAAAAAGTACGAATCTTTTCTATATAAAAAGGTAAATCATTACGGATCCGTTGGTATTGTTTTTCAATATGAAAATAAAGTGTTGTTAGTTAAACCAGCAAATTATGAATTATTTGATGGGTGGTCATACCCAAAAGGTAATTTAGATGAAGGCGAAATTCATAAAAACACAGCATACAGGGAAGTAAAAGAAGAAATTGGTGTTGATTTACCTACCAATTTTTTAGATAATATCGAACTGGAAGAATTAACACCAGTACTCAAAGAAAAAGGTGTAAAACATTATTGGTATTATAAGTGCGATTTGAGTACAGAAGATTTTAATAAATACTTTAACAACTCACTAATTATTCCTAAATCAAAATTACAATTAGATGAAATTGATGAGGCAAGGTTCGTGGATATAGAGGAAGCTAAAAAATTACTATCCAGTAAGTTCCTTGATATTCTCTAACATTATTTCAAAATCTTCATAATCTTTATCAACAA
>Ga0265293_10006579_pt1 | contig 18508 bp, 20 predicted proteins | sample Munlanlewell138R_FD_192505 | JGI IMG/M metagenome (GOLD analysis project Ga0265293, IMG submission 192505) | Leachate microbial communities from a municipal landfill in Southern Ontario, Canada - Leachate well 138R | ecosystem: Engineered > Solid waste > Landfill > Unclassified | place: Canada...
GGAACGCCGGCTAAAAGAGGCCGAGGTTCTTGATGGGGTGGCGCTTGAGCATCTCAAGCTCGGCGAGGCGCTTCTGGCCGCTCGTGCGAGCAAAACCGATCTTGCATCGGCGATCGCAGCCTCCCTCGGCTGGGACGGATTGGTCGCCAGCATGGCGGCAGCCAGATCTGTCGTCCACCCTGATCGCAGTAACGAATTCGACGAGCTCATCAAGCGGCACAAATCGTTGCGCAAGCTGGGCAGACTGATGTTCCGCACGTTCTCGTTCCGGTCGTTTCGTGCTGATGATCCGATCCTTGTAGCAGTGGACCATCTGCGCGCGCTCTATGGCGGCCGGAAATTGCCGGCGCAGGTGCCGCTCGCCTTTCTGACCCGCAAATGGCGACGCTGCGTGCGCCCGAACAGTGCCGATATCGACCTGCGCGCCTGGGAAGTGGCGGTCCTCGTTCACCTGCGAGAGCGTCTGAGGGCCGGTGACATCTGGGTCGAAGGCAGCCGGGCATGGCGCAGTTTCGAGGATTATCTTCTGCCTCGGCCGATCTTCGAGCTGATGCGCGCCGAGGGGCGGCTCGGGCTCGCACTCCCCGACAGCTTTGCCGAATGGCGAGCAGAACGGACCGCCACGCTCGATGCGAAGCTGAAAGAGCTGGCAAAGGCGGCGGCTGCCAATGCTATTCCGGATGCAGCGATTTCCGACAAGGGCCTGTCGATCTCGCCGATCCGCGAGGAGGAGCGCGACAGCATCGTCGCGCTCAGCCGCCGACTATATGTTCTGGTGCCACGGATCAGGATCACCAGCCTGCTTGCCGAGGTGCAAAGCTGGACCAAATTCCTCGACAGCTTCACGCATTATCGTACCGGTGAGACGGCAAACGACGAGGCAGCGCTGATGGCAGCGATCCTTGCCGACGCCACCAATGCCGGAGCCGAACGTATGGCGGAAAGCTCACGCGGCGTCACGATCCACCAGATGATGCTGATGGTGGACAGGCATATGCGATCGGAAACCTACGCCACGGCGACCGCCGTGCTGGTCGATGCGCAGCAGGCCCATCCCTTTGCCGCGATCTGGGGTGACGGCCATATCTCCTCCTCGGACGGACAGTTCTTTCCGGCTGGCGGGCGTGGCGAAGCCAGCCTCGACTACAATGCAAAATACGGCAAGCGACCGGGGGCGTCGATCTATGGCTTCCTGTCCAACCGTTTTGCTTCCTTCTTCTCCCGCATGATCCAGGCATCCGAGGGCGAAGCCCCCTACGTTCTCGACGGCCTCCTTCACAACGAAAGCTCCGTCGAAATCTATGAGCACGCAACCGATACCGCTGGCGCCACCGAAACGACGTTCTCCATGTTCCACGCCTTTGGCTACAGGCTCATTCCCCGTATCCGCAATCTCGGCAATCGCAGGCTCTTTGTCATTGATCGCGATCCGGCTTACGAACCGCTCGACGCGCTGATCGCTGGAACCGTCAACATGGATGTCGTCGAGCACCACTGGGATGAGGTCTTGCGGCTGAAGGCTTCGATCGCTGCAGGTTTGGTGCCGCCTTCCGTCATCCTCAAGAAGCTGGCAGCGTCGCCGCGACAAAACCGGCTGAACCAGGCCCTGCGCGAAATGGGCCGGATAGAACGCTCGATCTTCATCTGCGACTGGCTGCTCGATACGAAACTGCGCCGCAGATCGCATGCGATCCTCAACAAGGGTGAAAGCCGTCATGCTCTCGCACGCGCCATCTTCCTCCACCAGCTCGGCGAATTGCGCAACCGCGTCGCCGAAACCATGGCTTACCGCGCGTCCGGTCTTAACCTCGTCGTCAACGCCATCATCCTGTGGAACACTGTCTATCTCAGCCGTGCTGTCGATTATATCAGCAGTCAGGGTATTATCATTCCGGACGAGCTGCTCTCCCAGGTCGCACCACTACCATGGGCGCATATCGCGCTCACCGGCGACTACCTCTGGAACGAAATTGACCGACCCCTCGAACGCTTCAGGCCAATCCGGGCTAACCGCTTCAATCCAAACAACTTCAAATTCCCTTAGCGTGTATTAATGTAGAAATGCCCACGGAGCCCCGTGTCGCGCTCGAACTCGGCCAGAGCCGCGAAGATCGCGAACGTCATCCGCCCTGCCGGCGTCGTCGTGTCGATCGACTCATTGAGCGAGCGGAATTGAATCTTGCGCTCGCTCAGCTCTTGCAAGGTCGAGATGAGTTGCGACAGCGAGCGGGCGAGCCGATCGAGCTTGTAGACAACCAAGGTGTCGCCTTCGCGCGCGTAGGCCAGCGCCTCTTTCAGCCCAGGGCGACCCGTCCGAGCGCCCGAGGCCGTTTCGTCAAAAATCTTGGCGCAGCCGGCGGCCTTAAGCGCGTCGTGCTGCATCGCCGTGTCTTGGGCCGCGGTCGAGACGCGCGCATATCCGATCAGTTGAGCCATAGAGTACCGATTCCGTCAAAAACTCGTCGCCGCCCCCCGGTTTTTGAAAGGGGGGTTTTTGATACGGTTTATGAAAGAGTTTAGGGCCTTTGCGGCACGTTTCCAAGGCACCTTCAGAAAACGTCGGAAAACGATCGTTTTTAGAGGGGGCAAGAGGAAGGGAGTTTGGCGCCTGCCGCTGCGCGGCACCGTCGGACTACTCGCTTCGCTCACCGAGCCCGCAAGCGGTCTCGGCCCTTCGGGTAACGATCGACTGGCGGGGCGGCGATCCTCGCCGCTGATCGAGCCGGCCAGGGCCGGCAGTTCGTTCGTCAGAAGGGGGAGAGCCCGCGCGGCTCCGCTCTCCCCCGCAACGACAATAGCAGGGCCGAGGCTCAGTCGCTGCGCTCCCTGCGCCCGCACCAACCCTGCGATTCTCGTTGCCCCCCTCTCTCCCCGCTGTTCGCCACGAGGCAGGGTTGCAGGACGGGCCTGCAACCGCAGCCACCATTTAAGAGGCTTTCTCGAAACGGCAGCGTAATGAGGGTGGACGATCGGGCTCCGGTATGATTCCACAGGGGTTGCGACACCTGATCTGGAAGAACCGATGTGGACCCCGACCGCCCGAACGCAGCATAGCCGCGCGAACCTTCGCTATGGAAGTGATCTTACCGATGCGGAGTGGCGACTGATCGAGCCGTATTTGCCGCCGCCCCGACATCGTGGTCGGCGGCGGCGCTGGTCGATGCGCCAGATCGTCGAGGCGATCTTCTATGTGCTGCGGTCCGGCTGCCCGTGGCGGCTTCTGCCCGACAGCTTTCCGCCTTGGCGCGCGGTTTATCGGTGGTTCTCGGAACTGCGGGATCGTTCCGTATTCGAAAGCCTCAACCATCATCTGGTCCAGCTTGACCGAGTTCGCCTCGGTCGGGAGCCGTGCCCGTCGGCAGCGGTCATCGACAGCCAGAGCGTGAAGACGACCGAGGCCGGCGGGTCACGCGGCTACGACGCGGGCAAGAAGGTGATGGGGCGCAAGCGCCACGCCATGGTCGATACCGACGGACGTGCGCTCGCACTGCTCGTCCACCCGGCCGATGTGCAAGATCGCGACGGCGCGGTGCCATTGCTCAAGCAATCGCGACTGCGGCATCCCTTCGTCGAACGCGCTTTCGCCGACAGCGCCTACAACAGCGCGCGCGTCGCGGACGCCACCTCGATCGCCATCGAGATCGTCCGCAAGTTCGCCGATCAGACCGGGTTCGTCGTCCATCCCAGACGCTGGGTCGTCGAGCGCACCTTCGCCTGGATCAACCGCAATCGCCGCCTCGCAAAGGACTTCGAGCACACAATCCGCTCCGCAACAGCCTTCCTCTATGCCGCTGCCGCCCTGATCCTCGTCAGACGGCTCGGTCGTTACGTATGAGATTCGAGACGGACTCTGAGCCATCCGGAGCTAACTGATGTGCGCAGCGCAGGCCGCGTCTCTTTTTTCACCGTCCGATCGGGCTGGGACAGTAGCTACTGAATATACTTCATGTTCCCATTATGCAATACGTTGCACATAAATAAAAGTTGGGCTAACATAGCATCGAGGCGCTCAAACGGCGGCGCATACGCGGCAACGGCCGCAATGGGAGAGGCAGCGAAATGTCGAAGGTCACCGAACTGGGCTATATGGGCCTGTCAGTCTCGAATCTCGACGCGTGGAAAGACTATGCCGCCGGCATCGTGGGCATGGACATTGAACTTGGCTGACGGCGCGGGGGGTTCGAACATGGAGAGTATGCGCATGACCGACCTGGTTCGCCTTTGCCGGGTGGAAGACGTGAAGGAAGGGGAGCCGTTCGCGGCCCACATCATCGGCTTGCCGCCGCTCGCGATCTATAAGGTCGATGACGGATATTTCGTCACCGACAATGTGTGCACGCACGGCAATGCGATGCTGACCGACGGCTACCAGGAAGGCGGCACGATCGAGTGCCCCTTCCATGGCGGTGCGTTCGATATCCGTACGGGCGCGGCGACGGTGTTCCCCTGCCACATCCCGCTCAAGACATACGAAGTCAGTCTGACCGATGGCTGGATCACGATCGTGAAGCCGAGCGGAGACGCATGACGATGCGATTCGAGACCATCCCGCCGCGCGAGCTGCAGCAAGACGTTCAGGATCTGATCACGCGCCATGCCGAACTGATCGACGACGATCGGCTGGAGGATTGGCCGGCGCTCTTCGTCGAGGACTGCGTATACAAGATCATGCCACGCGAGAACGCCGATCGCGGCATGCCGCTCGCCACGATTTTCTGTGACAGCCGACGGATGCTTATCGACCGGGTAGTCTCGCTGCGCCGCGCCAATATCTATCCGACGCACCATTATCGCCACGTGTTGAGCACGGCCCGCATCACCGCGGTCGAACCAACGCTGATCCGCGCGCAGACGAGCTATGTCGTTTTCCAGACGCGGAACAACGGGGAAACAACGATCTACAACGAATGCAAAACGCTAAAAAAATGGACAATGGGTTTGATCGTAAGAACGAGCGACCCGATCTAAGAGTACTGTTCTAATTAAATAATTGCAAGGATCAATTTCCCTGGCTACAGGAAAATAAAGTCACCTTTCGGAGGGAATTATGGATACTATAGAGCTTCTTGAAAACTGCATCGATGAACGGATTGGAGAAGGAGTTCTTCGAGTTGACCGCCGAACCTACACAAATCCGGATCTGTTAGAGTGGGAATTCGAACATATCTTCGAAGGAAACTGGGTATATCTCTGCCATGAAAGTCAAGTTTATCGACCGCGAGACTTTCTGTCGTTGACCGTGGGTCGCCAGCCGGTGTTGGTAACACGTAACAAAGAGGGCGAGCTACGGGCCTTCATCAATTCCTGTGCTCATAGAGGTGCGTTAGTCGCGCGTGAGACCACAGGGAATCGCGCTGCATTTACCTGCCCGTTCCATGGCTGGACATACGATCTGGACGGCCGCCTGGTTGACATCCCTTTGGAGGAAGGGGCTGGCTATCCTTGTCAATTCAACAAGAGCGAAATCGGATTAACACCTATCCCCCGACTGGAAAGCTATCGCGGGTTCGTGTTCATATCATTTAACTCTGACGTTCAGCCTTTAGGTCAATGGCTCGGAGATGCTACGACTTTCATCGATTTGATCGTTGACCAGTCTCCGGATGGATTGGAAGTATTGCCCGGTACAGCTACTTATACCTACAAAGGTAATTGGAAGCTTACGTACGAAAACCAAGCTGATGGTTATCATGCTGTCACTACCCATGGGAATTATATCCGTACCGTGTTAAATCGGCAAACGGAGAACAGGAAGGGCAGTATGATGGCTGATCAGCCGTCGATGGATCTATCTGAACTTACGCGAAGTGATGGCGGATTTTATGATCTTGATCACGGACACGTAATGCTTTGGTGGGATTGGGGCGATCCGAAGAGCCGACCCAACTTCGGACAGTATGATAATTATAAGCAGAGCGTCGGTGAAGAGCGGGCGAACTGGATGGTGAACCGCGCGCGCAATCTAATATTATATCCCAACGTTCTGTTGGCCGACCATATGTCGATGCAAATACGCGTTTATCGACCACTATCGGTGGATCGGACAGAGGTAACTATTTACTGTCTCGCGCCTAAGAATGAATCTCCGCAAAACCGCTCGCATCGGCTGCGCCAATACGAAGACTTCTTTAACGTCACGGGCTTGGCTACATGTGACGATGCCGCAGAGTTCGAAGCGCAGCAAGCAGGAGCTCATAGCGGTCGGTTCGTACCCTGGAGCGACTTGAGCCGTGGGCTGGCGCACATGATCCACGGGCCTAATGAGCTTGCCAACCGGTTGGGGATCAATCCCCTCTATTCCGGTTCTAAAATGGAGGATGAGCCGATTATGTGGGCTCAGTGCCGTCACTGGCGAGACACATTGCTTTCTAATGTTCTTCAGGAACCGAATAGCGCTCGGTCTCTGGTAAAGTAGCCTTTTCCGCGGGGGAATAATTATGGAGAAGTTTCTTGAGTTCATTCCAGAGGTCGTCGACTTTCTCAATACTGAATCGTATTTCGTAGACCGGCAGATGTGGGATGAGTGGCTGAACCTGTTTTCCGAGGATTGCGAGTATTGGCTACCCTCTTGGGAGTCAGACACGCAGCTTATCACCGATCCGCATAAGGAAGTCTCACTTATCTACTATAGTGATCGAAGCGGTTTAGAAGACCGGGTATTTCGATTGCGTACTGGAGCGGTTTCGTCAGCTACACCGATGTCGCGCACGGTTCACATCACAAGCGGCGTTCGTATCCTTTCGGCATCTGCATCGGCTCTTGAGGTGGCTGCAAGCTGGGTATGTCACTGGGTTTGGCGTAAGGAATTCAACACTTATGCAGGTCAGTATGAATACATCCTCGAACGTACGAGTCGCGGGCTCAGGATTAAGCGAAAAAAGATTGTCTTGATAAATGACGTTATTCCGAGGGTGTTGGACTTTTATCACATTTAAGCGGCGGTCGGAATATGCACAAACAGGAGGCTGGCGCCTTGGCAGACGGGGGCAGAGCCAAACACACAGCCTTACAAATACGTGTCGTAGTCCTCGCTTTCTTGGCAGCTCTGCTGGATGGTTTAGATCTACAGATAATCGCTTACGCAGCGCCCGCCATAGCTAAGAATTTGAGTTTAACGGAAACGTCACTTGGGATAATCTTCAGTGGTGGTTTTGCTGGCCTCGCTGCTGGTTCGATACTTGTTGGGCTCTGATGCAAATTATGGACAAAGGCACGCTAACCTGCCGGCGCGCCGGCTGAGTTCACGCAGCCAGAACAGCTGCCCAGATTTCAGAGGGAGTTTGCCCCTGAGTTCCCAGACCTCGTAGGTCGAACTGCCCTTTGCGAATGCGATGCATGAGCTCAATACCTTGTATTGTTGTGGTAGCGGAAGTGAAGCTTTTCAAACCCAGCATCGGTCCAAGTCTGGATTTGACATTGCGATGGTCCTGCTCGATCAGATTGTTCAGATATTTTGACGAGCGAAGCTTCGTCAAGTCAGGAAGACGTCCCTGCTCTTGAAGTTCGCGAACGGCACGGTGGGAAGCGGCATAACCGTCCAGCGTAATAGTCTCGGGTGACCGGCCTTGAGAACGTATGGCTTTACGAAAGAATGCCTTGGCCGAAGCGACGTTGCGCCGCGGGCTGAGCCGGAAGTCGACGGTATTGCCGGCCGAGTCGACAGCCCGGTAGAGATAAGCCCACTGACCGCGGATCCTGACGTAGGTCTCGTCCACCCGCCAGGAGGTGCCAGCCGACGTCGCGAAGCGGCTCCAGCGTTTGTCGAAGTCCGGTGCGTACCGCTGAACCCAACGCAGGATTGTCGTGTGAGCGATCGGCAGGCCTCGCTCAGCCATCATCTCGACCAGGTCTCGGTACGACAGCTTATAACGCAGGTACCAGCGCACGCAAAGGATGATGATCTCTTGTTCGAAGTGTCGGCCCTTGAACAGGTCGCTCGTGCTCGTGTGACTACGCATGTCAGGCAAAGGCCGTCATTCTAGCTGAGCTGCAGGTTTGCACCAGAGCCAATACGATAGGGTTTTGACATCGTATTCCCGTAAAGGTATCAGCAGCTCAAGTTCTCGCTCCATCTCAAAATAGTGAGGAGGATAGATAATAGGCGCCTTTTGTGTGGTCTGAAGTTCTGCTTCGAGGTATTTCTCCCCCAGCATGAAAAGCCTTCTATTGTCACTGAGTTCGATCACCGTGGTGCCGACTGTTTGTCGGCCGACAATGTAATCCTTGATGCCTGCGAGCTTTGCCGTCTGTATTGCATTTTCAAGAATTTCGATACGATTGCGTCGCTCGGCCTTCAACTTGAAATCGATATTCAATAGGTCCGTTTGGCGCGACAGAATCTGCGCATCGAGATCATTATTGAACGATTCGTCCACCCGTTTGAAAGCCAGGTCATTTGCCCAGACAAGGTAATCAGATAGTACAGCCTGAGCGTCCTTAGCTGTCTCCGCTGTAAACGAGATTTCGTAATAAGGAACGATCTGATTTTTGTCGTAGCGTTCCACAACAAGCGCTTTGGCTAGATCTTCGAGAATTGAGCGCTGGACGATAACATCCGTCACGTCCTGAATTTGGCGTGCATAGTATTCCGTACTGGCCAGAAACTCCAGACGATTTTGTATGGATACTACCTCATGAACGAAGGAGTTAAATAGGGTATCCGTAAGCGCTGAGACATCGATCAATTGGTTGCCATTTACACGTGCCATTGCTCTGCGCTGATCAAGGTATGCGCTGATCTGCTCCAGACGAGGTTGCCGGATGAATGTTACGGACTTCCACTGTTCTTTCGCATTGAATGCGTAAAGAGCGGCCAGCGTGATACCTAAAAGACAAAAGCAGGCCAGAAAGTAGCGACCTTTCCAGAGCGTCCGTAGCAGCTCGAATAAGTCGATTTCGTCACTGGTGGCAGCATTTTGCCGTGAATCGCCCATGCTCATCACGCTTTTGCGGCGACGGCAGCGTTCGTTGCCAGAGAAAGCGGAATGAATTTTACCGGTGTGCCCAGTGCGTTCGAGAGGTCCCTGCAAATGGCTGCGGCACGAACTTGCGGCAACTTATCACCAATGACATGTCGTTCACCGGAGTGTAGTACGCAAACCACCTTGGATTGTCCCGCGCTCCCAGGTAAAGACTCAACCTGGAGTTGATGGATTTCAGCATGCTCTAGCCACCTTCCAGGCCACTCCAAATCTCCTTGGGGCGACACTTTTACCTGTTTCATGACAAACGCGTATTGATTGAAGATCTTGATGCGCAGTGCCACAGCGGCAACTCCCAAGCACAATGCCAAGAATATCGTCATGCCATCTGACATGCCGTAGTGTTGAGCAGCCATGGCTATGGCGACGACTCCCAGCAAAGCCAGCAAGGTGTAGACAATATTGCCTGAAAAACTGAAGTCGCCAATGTATTGAGAGAAATGAAGGGTGAGCGATTTATCGTTATCGATACCCAGGTAATGACCTTGGGGTTGCCTGTTTGGAGATGACTGTCAATGGCCATTATTTTTGACCCACTTTTGGCCAATAAAATTGACCCACCCATTGTTTGTTAACTGGATGTTTTCTGCTTCAGTCGGTAGCTCTCGCCTCCCAGCATAAAGATGTTTGAGTGATGGATAACGCGGTCAATGATCGGGATGGCCACGTTATCGTGATGGAAGAACTCACCCCAATCGGTGAAGTCTTTGTTGGTGGTCAGGATGATGGATCGGTACTCGTACAGCGCATTCACGAGCTGGAACAAGTTGAACCGGGCCTGAGCCGTCATGGGTAAATAGCCGAGTTCATCAATGATCAACATATCGAATTTGGCCAGCTGGCTGATCCGTTTTTTGAGCTGGCCTTTCATCTCGGCCAGCTCCAAGTCTTCCACCAGATCAAGCGCGGTGCGGAATAACACTTTGTAGCCCGCCTGGATTGCTTTCTGGCCAATCCCAATGGCCAGATGGGTCTTGCCCACACCGGGCGGGCCGATGAAGACCACGTTCTCGCGATTATCGATAAACCCGAAGTCCAGCAACGCATTGACCTGACGCTTGGTGATCGTGGTCTGATGGCGGTAGTCGAAGTCCTCCAGATGCTTGTCCAAGGGTAGACCGGCCTGGCGGTGGTGGCGACTGATACGGCTGCGGGTGCGTTCGGCAATTTCGTGCTCGGCCAGCATCTGGGCGAAGCTCAAGTGTGACAGGTCATTGGCCTCGGCCTGCGAGACCAGACCCACAAGGTCACGGCCGATGGCGCTTAAACGTAAGCTGCGATATTGTGCGCTGGTGTGCTCAAGCTGGCTCATGGGTCATCTCCTGTCCAGCAGAATGGCCAACAAGGGCGTAGGCACCCAGATCCAGAGGTTCGAACCAAGACTGACCAGACATCGGCTGATCGACGATGCGCCCGCGTTGTCGGGCCTGCTCATTCGCTTGCAGATAACGCTTAAGCAGACTGGCCGTCAGCTCATGGCGCTGCGACAGGCCGGTGATCAAGGTCATATTCAGCGGCATATGGGCCTGCAACAGCGAACGCACTGCGACGAGCTGGTCCCTATAGATTCGTGGGGATGTCCGTTTGAGCACCGCACATAATGCCAGGGCTGTGTCCGTTGGCATCATGCTCATAATCGCCTGTTCCAGGTCGCTGATACGCTGAGCATGGTCCCGGTAATGGTGACTATTCTTGACGATCCGACCCCGCTCAGAACACACCGCGTGCACAGCAATCGTTTCGCCTGTTGCAAGGTCAGTGATCCTCAACCCATCGTCTTGTTCACACACACCGACGTTGGACTGCTGCCAAGCCATGGGCACGGAGTACTTGGTCGACTTCCATGAGATGAGGCCTGTCTTGTCGGCGCGCCGTGTTTGAACGCTGACCGCCCCAGTGGTCAGGCTGGCGGGGGATAGGTAAGGACGAAGGTGCTGACGTTCTTCATCTTCAAAGTGTGCTCGAGGCACTCGCCCTGTCGTGCCATGAACACGGGCATTGGCCACGTGATCAAGCCAGCGTTGGACATGCTCACGCAGTGCTTGTTCGCTGGCAAACTCCTCACCATAAAAACAATCCTGCTTAACGTATTTCACGCCTGCTTCTACTTTGCCTTTGCTCTCGGGGTCGTAACCCTCGCAGGCATGGATGCGGAATCCTGCCATGGTGGCAAACTCATGGAAGCGCTGGTTAACTGTCAATTCGCGATACTGCTCGCTGAGCACGACGAGCTTGGTCTGATCATACACACATTCTTCGGTGACACCGCCGAAGTAACGAAAGGCCTCATCATGCAATTGAATGAAGGCTGTGGTGTTCAGTGGCTTGAATGAGAGACCGACATACATCAAGCGCGAGCAGGAGAGCACGAACACCACAAAGTACACGGTTCGTTCTTGCCCACCCACAAGAACGCCACGCAGTTCACCTGGATCTACCTGGCACTGGATGCCGGGCATCAATTGCAGCACGGGTTCGTAATAGCGGGCCTGGCCTGTGGCGACGAGTTCTTTTAACGCCTGCACGTAGCGACGAATGCTGCGCGACGACACGCCCAACTCGCCCACACGTTGCTGTAGCCGACGCGCCAACTTGACCGCACTCAGCTGGGGAAAATGCTGAAGCTGATGGATCAGAAAGTCCCGATGCGCGTCCAGACGTTTATGCCGCGACCGATCCTCTTGAAGGATGCTGATCTGCGTTTCTTCCATCTGCAAATACTTGCGCACCGTATTGCGCGAAATCCCTAGCTCGTGACTGATGCCACGGATCGACATGCCATTGCCCTGGTCATACAGCCCTTTAATCTTGTGAATCACAACCCACTCCTTCACTACCGCGCTCCCGTTGCCCTTGATCTATGGGCAGGAACGCTACATGTTTCGTGGCCTCGCAGCCACCGGCAGGTGGGTCAAAATTGTTGGCCATAACTGGGTCAGTTTAATTGGCCATTAACAGATGACATTGCGATTACAAATTGAGTTTAAAAGAAAATTTTTGCTTATTTTGTAAGTATTTTACCTGCACGAGAAAAAATGAGCTTTACTCATTTATTGTTTTACTCATTTATTGTTTTACTCAATAAATATGATGTAATAAATAAAACAACATTTACGGCTGCCAGGAGAACACATGAAAGTTATTGCAGTGTTGAATCAGAAGGGGGGTAGTGGAAAGACCACCATTGCCACGCATCTAGCCCGTGCTCTACAACTGGACGGGGCTGATGTGCTGCTGGTGGATTCAGACCCGCAAGGCAGCGCCCGTGATTGGGCGGCTGTCCGAGAGGATCAGCCCTTAACTGTTGTTGGCATCGATAGGCCGACCATCGACCGGGACGTGAAGAACGTAGCGCGCAAGGTGGATTTCGTCGTGATCGATGGCGCACCCCAAGCGGCCGACTTGGCCGTGTCGGCGATCAAGGCGGCTGATCTTGTGTTGATTCCCGTACAGCCATCGCCTTATGACATTTGGGCTACGTCCGACCTGGTGGATCTGGTGAAGCAGCGCATTGAAATCACGGACGGACGCCTGAAGGCTGCATTTGTTGTGTCGCGGGCGATCAAAGGCACTCGAATCGGCGGAGAGGTTGCCGAGGCGCTGGCAGGCTATGAGTTGCCTATTTTGGATGCCCGCATCACACAGCGGGTGAGCTATCCGGGTACGGCTGCGGCAGGAACCACGGTCTTGGAAGCGGAGCCGGACGGCGATGCGGCGGCAGAAATCCGCGCTCTTCTGGACGAGGTTAAAGGGAAACTCATTTGAGTTTTTAAAGGATTAAGGAAATGAGTAATTCTGGAACGTTGACCGCTGGACGACCCAGCGCCCGTACAAATAAGGCGGCGACCCTCGCAAGCCTGTCTGATGACACCAGTCTGAAGCGGGTCAATTTCGACCTGCCTGCTGACCTGCACACTAAGCTGAAAATCTACGCGACCAAACAGGGCAAGACCATCAAAGAGGTGTTAACGGAGTATGTCGCCGCGCTGCCCGAGTAGTGGCATAACAGACGTTATGTCACGCTGGCAGGATCGGCAGTAAAAAGGGCTTGGAAGTACACCTAATAAATGTGAAAATATCAATAGGTAATTTTCGCCAAGTCTCGGGAGGACTTTCTACCATGAATCAAACCATCGACACGGCCACGGCGCGGCGCATGGCTGAGGCAGGCACCATTCGGGGCGTTTCCATCATCGGCCAGCCAGGCGGCTGGAGCGTCATGCTCAAGACCGGCATGCTGGAAAAGCCCCTGGGCGGGCAGAAGACGGACAAGCCGCGTACTTGGCGCAGCCTGGACACGCTCACGGAATATCTGCGCAAGGATCTATCCATCGTACGGATCGACGGCGTGGACGCCACGCACCACAGCAGCGCCGACGTGCACCGGCCAGGGCGCCCCGATGCGGCCGCACGGATGAAACGCGCTCATGAAGCGGCTGCCCATGATGCGTGGTTTCGCGCCCAGGTGGACGCCGGCATCAAGGAGGCCGACGATCCAGCCACGCAGTGGATCAGCAACGAAGATGCAGAGGCCAGCATGGAAAAGCTGCTGACCAGGCTGGAGGCTGAGGGTAAGGGCCGGGGCACAAATTGAAAGTCGAGTGGTTGCCCCAGGCCATCAACACACGTAATGCGCAGCTTGTCTACATTGCTGAGGACAGTGCCCAGGCCGCACGCACTGTGGCGGTACGTTTGCGCGATCAGGTTCGTCAGCTTGAGCAGTTCCCCGAGCTGGGCCGCACTGGGCGGCGGCGCGGCACCCGCGAGCTGGTGATCAGCCGCACGTCGCTGGTGGTGGTCTACCAGATTCGGCCGAGGCTGGCCAGGATCGAGATCCTGCGCGTGCTGCATGCCGCGCAGCAGTGGCCCCCAGCGGAGCAGGTGTAGTATTCACGAGGCGGCGCAAGCCGGGGATAGCAGCCCCGACGAGCGCCTAACCACAACCGACTACAGGAGAGTCGAATATGGCTGAAATGAAGGATACCAGCAGCAAGCCTAGCCCGGTTGACCGGCTCAAAGCGATTGAAAAGCAGGCGATCAAGAAGGCGCGAAAAACACCGGCTGTGCCTTCGCCTCAAATGTCGTTAGCGCTGTGGCCGGATTCCGTGCGGGGCGTGCCTAACGCCGTGCTGCGCGGCTCTCTCTTCACTGTCAGCAAAACCCGCGAAGCATTTAAAAAACGGGAACTGCTGGCCGCTGTAGACGGCATCGAGGTTCGTTTTATGGGCATCCGGTTCAATCAAACCGACCTGGACGTATGGGAAATGCTCTTGCACCTGGCGCGGCTCCAGCCGCTCGGTAATCAGGTTGCTTTCCATGCCCATGCCTTCCTTAAAGCCCTTGGTCGCAAGACCGGTGGCAAAGACCATGAACAGCTAAAGGAAGAAATAGCCCGGCTACAAAGCGGTACCGTTGAAGTGACCTGGACGAAAAATGGAAAAACTTTCGGCGGCTCTCTGGTGAGTGAATACTACCGTGATGAAGAAACTCAGCGTTACGTTGTGGTGTTCAGCACGAAGATGCTCTCCCTCTATGAGGGCGGCTATTCCCATATCAATTGGGAGCAACGAGCCGCACTTGGCAACAACAGCTTAGCCAAATGGCTGCATGGCTTTTATGCAACTCACGCTGCCCCCCTCCCTTACAAGGTGGAGACGCTTAAAACCTTGTGCGGCAGCACGACAAAGGCCCTTTGGGAGTTTCGTCGGATGCTTAAAAACGCCCTGGCTGAACTGGTCGAGGTAGGGGCTATCAAGGACTGGGAAATCTCATGGGATGATCTTGTACGCATTGAAAACAAGCCCTCTTTGAGCCAGATAAAGCACATCAACAAGGCCAGTGCGCCGACTAGACGCAATCGTTCTAAAACGAGTGCAGGACTAAAAAAAGCCCCGATTTAAGGCGCGTGTTTTGACACACGCTGGACACGGGTTTTCACACAGGTGGGCACGGGTTTTGACACAGGTGGGCACGGGTTTTGACACAGGTGGGCACGGGTTTTGACACAGGGTCATGCCGACTTACCCACAGGCCAAGCCCAGCACTGGTGCGGCTTTCGACCAAAGTGGCAAAAACCCCTAATATTCTTTTAATAATTATTTAATCGGGGCCGCTGTGCATAACCCCTGGTTTCTTGCCCAAAAGCGGCGCACATAGAAAGGTATGACAAGAGTCCCCACCCTTCGGGCGGGGAAAGGCAGGCCCCTGATAACGGACAAGCACCAGGTCGCTACCCGCGACACGGACAGTTGGTCATCGACGGCTGCAAAAAACGGTTTGGCAGTGGACAGCGGCTTACTACGGCCCAGGGGCTTCGCCAAGAGACAACCGCGCAAAGAGGGAAGATGGGGTTCAAACCTTCCAGAACGCCCCAGGCGCGTTTTAAATGCTGTAGTGGCGGAATTGGTGCTCTGTGTCAAAAAAATCGCTTGTGCGGCTTTTGGGCGCGTTCCAGATGGGGACTTACCCCTTTCTTTTGCCCGGTTTCAGTTTTCAATGACCTCGATGCCGCCACCGGGCAGGGTACGCACCAAGCGCCCTTGTTCGTCATAGCCGACCACGCCGCCCGCTTCGCGCAGCCTTTTCATGGCCTGGACGGCCTTGGCCGATGGGGTCGCCAGTGACTCGCCCAAGTGTTTTTCATCGACCTGGCCAGATGCACTATCGCGGGATTTTTTCATCGTGGGCCTCGTGGGGGTGGGATCAGAAGTATTTTGCCAGGATTGGGGATGTCTGGCCCGCAGCGCGGGCCAGACGGATGTGCTTTGTACTGCGGCGGCGCGATGGCCGGGGCCGGTTCTCGGCCGATGAAAGGCGCTTTGGCGAGCGCGGGAAAACCAAGCGCCTATGAGTCACGGTCTTTTGCGGTGAACGGCCAAAAAAAAACCCCCAAGCCGAAAAACGGGAAGGGGGCTCAAAACACACAAGGTGCGTTTTGAATGCCTGGACATGATCCAGGGCTTGGTACTGCTATCAGTGGGCCGCAGGAGTACACACTGCCGCCAGTGCCTAGGGCACAGCTCGGCGCATCCGTGGACGCGCAGATCCTCTGACCGTACAGACCTTGGGAGGTCGGTACAAAGCACAACAAAAAATTTCCTTCGTAGAACCCTTGTCCGACACGCGCCAACGCGCCGGGGGGATCAAATTCTCCTTGCTAGATGCGGGCTGCCAAGCCCTGTTTTTGACAACAACACACACGATGGCGCGACTTCGGTCGCGCCGTCACCCATTTACCGCCTAGCTCTTTCGACCTTCCACACACGCAGCGAGTGTGCATGGAGGCTCCCACTCGACAGGCTTACGCCCATCTGTGGCTACTCAAGCCGCTCCCAGTCTGATCAGGTGCCTCAACACGGTTGCCACACCGCATTGCCCGGCCAGACCTTCCCCAGTTAGACAGCGGGTACTGCACAGCACAACGACAGCAAGCTCGGCTAAACGACATATTTCTAGGTCTAAGACCCTACCCCTCGATGCTCTGAGGGTTTCCCTGTCCCAAGATTCCAAAACGGATCAGGTACTGGTCGTTCGCTTCATCGCTTCTCGCTTACCGCACCTTTGGTGCGGCACTGCCTTTGCACTGCTCGACATAGCGCCCTTACGGCGCATTTAGACGGTTGAGCTGTCCATCGACCCCCCATTTCTGGAGGTGCCGACCATCTCGCATTTCTGCTGATGGCCTGATCGTGTTGCCACGACCCTAAGCCCTCGTCTGTCGCACACGTCGCCCTCTTTCGATAAGCCCCGTGGGCCGGACTGAATACCGGCTTTTCCCATCTGCCAGGGACATCGCGCCATTTCCTGCGCGAGCCCGTTTCCTGGTCGCCCAATCTCCGACTCGGCGCAATGCGCAAAGTGCATTGCTCATGGGGCTTTGCGCTTTGCGCATTGCGCCTGATACGGATTGGGTCGAAGAGCGGGGTTCCCCCGCTCAGCGCCCTTCGCAGCCGGACGAGCATGGTTAGATGCATCCGGCTACGGCGGTTACTGACCCCATCGGTTGGCGACCGATGGGGCAGGTGACAGCGTGTTGTTGCTCGGGGGTTGGCGTACCCCGAGACAGCACGACTGGCGTGTGTGTCGGGGATGGCTGGCCCGCGAGAATCTAGCGTTGTCGCGGGTAGCATATCGCAAAAAATCGCGATATGCAGGAATCTTTATTTATTATGTACCAATTGAGTCTTTTAAATTGATCTTAAAAATCCTATATGTACAATGAAGTATCTTTATGAAGTTGCATTCATCTATGCTGACAGATCGTAAAACCTACCTCATGCAACGCCTGCAGCACGCTGCCGCCCGAGGGGCTGCAACGCGCTACGCTGTGATCGAAACCGATACCCGCGAGCATGCCGAACGGCTGCTGAAAAAGTTCGCCGCCGCCTACGACACGGCGCTGCCCGCGGCTACCAAAACGCGGCGTCGGAAGGCCGGGGAGGCCACCACCTCGGCCTGGTGCTATGAGCGGCCAGAGCGCCCGGAACAGCCCCGGTACTGGATCGTCCTGATGGTCTCGGACGGCATTGGCCGGGTGACTGAACGGGAAAAATTGACCTCGATCGCCGATCCCCGGCACCGTCTGGCGCTGGACGGCTACGAGCTGGTCCACGACGGATTGCGCTGGTCCTGGCGCATGGTCAAGCCCACCTATCAGTATTGGGAAAAACGCATTCGCACGGTGTGCAGCTTGCCTCCCGAGCGGCGGGACCCGAAAATGGTGGAAAAGCTCATTGCCGATCTTTCGCGGGTGCCGGGGTTTCGCCTCGCACGCCGCCAGGTCGGGAACCTGTACGGCTTGCTTCGTCGTGAATGGAAGCGGCTGCGGCCCGAGAACGAGTTGCTGCCGCCGCTGCCGACGTTCCTGCCTTATGTGCGGGCGTTGCCAAAGGAGAAAGAATGATTACCGCATGGGATGTCAGTGCACTACTTGGTTCCATGACCCTTTTTTTTGCGCTGCTTTTGTCAGCGGGAAAGATGAAGAGCTGGTGGGAGCGTCAGACCGGCAGAGGGGATCGGGTAGGTGAGAAATGCGAGGCTGCGCCGACGGCAGAGGCGCGGCTGGCTCAGGCCGAGGCGAAATTAGCTGAATTGACTGTGCAGGTCGATGAGCTGCGCAGGCAGTGCGGCCAAGGCGAGCCGGGCGGCCAAAGGAAGCGTGTTGCGGCGTTTCCGCTGGGCGGGATTGTGGCATGGGGTGTGCCGCTGGTTGGCTTTCTGGTGCTGATGTACGCAATGGCACCACCACCCGCGATCCGAGGCTATCTCCTGATTGTCCTGTTTTTTTTCTACGGTATTGCAGGTTTTGTGCTGTTTTTCAGCAGTGACTGGGCGCAGCAGCGCTGGAATCCAGAAGGGGATTGAGCGGTTGATTAGGCTTTAGGAATCCTGACGGCTCTGGTGCAAATTATGGACAAAGGCACGCTAACCTGCCGGCGCGCCGGCTGAGTTCACGCAGCCAGAACAGCTGCCCAGATTTCAGAGGGAGTTTGCCCCTGAGTTCCCAGACCTCGTAGGTCGAACTGCCC
>Ga0265293_10006581_pt1 | contig 18501 bp, 15 predicted proteins | sample Munlanlewell138R_FD_192505 | JGI IMG/M metagenome (GOLD analysis project Ga0265293, IMG submission 192505) | Leachate microbial communities from a municipal landfill in Southern Ontario, Canada - Leachate well 138R | ecosystem: Engineered > Solid waste > Landfill > Unclassified | place: Canada...
TATACGGGGTATTTTAAAAGAGGGACGAAAATCGCTACTTGCCCAACTCTCTACAGCATAAGTTATATTTATAAAACCATAAGTGATTATAAAAAAGATAGTTACAATACGTGCTATAACATTCAACTCCCCAATAAGAATTCCTGCCTGAGCTATTGCAAATGTAAAAAGAAGAGCGTTGCGTGGTTCGTTAGATGCTCCAAACCCTTTTCCAAGAAAAGCTGGTGCAATTCTATCTTTGGCAACTGCTTGCAAAATTCTAGGCGCTCCCAAGATACTGCCCAATGCACTTGAGAGAGTTGCACCAAGAACTCCGGCTATTACAAGCTGTGGTACAAGTGCTATTTTAAAAAGCACATTAGGGTCTGTTACTAGCATTTCACTATCTACTGTAAAGCTAAGAAAGAAACTAAGAGCTACATAGACAAAAAGCGCTACTAAAATTGATGCTATAACGCCCCTGGGAATATCTTTACGGGCATCTTTTAGATCTCCAGACATAGCTACCCCTGCCTCAAACCCTGTAACGGCAGGAAAGAAAATAGCAAAAAGAGTAATCCATGGTAAAGCTCCTGGAACAGTTGTTATTTGAGGTAGCGAGGGGCTAAAATCATGTTTGCCAAGAAAAACCGACAAAACAGAAAGTATCATTATTGTTAAAATAATGTACTGAGTTTTAATTGTTAATGAGGTGCTTATAAAAGTAAGAATAGTGATTAAAAGCAGCATGGCCGATCCCAATAACCTAATATTATCTAAGGTGGCTTCAAAACCAAAATAGCCTAGAAAAACCTCGGCAAATCCTATTAAATAGAGGCTTACGCTAAGTGAAAGCCCTGCAAAAAGAGCCCAACCTAATGTGCCTCCTATAGGGAGCCCCAAGCTACGAGAGATTATATAGTAGGTGCCACCTGTCTCTACTTTTTTATCAGTAGCAATTGATGCTACACTCAAACCAGTACTACCCGAAACAATATGTGCAACCAGAATAATGCCCAAAGTTGCCAATAGACCTGCCTGCCCAATAATCCAGGGGAGTCTAAGGTACATTATTACACCTACTAAGGTTAAAATAGATGGTGTAAAAACGCCTCCAAATGCTCCGAATTTTCTTGCCTTTGCCATGTGAATATTATATTAAATTAAGGTTGTGGTTTCTCTTCGTCTTTAATTATATGTATGTCTCTTTGTGGAAATGGTATCTCTACGCCATGATCGCGAAAGATACTGAAAATTGAGTAATATAACTCACTTTTTAATGTGCGAGGCCTGTCTGAATAATCTGTAGTCCAAAAGGAGTGTTCTCACAAATGCAGGGTCTTCTTTGTAGGCAACTCCTATTGGTATATTTATTCTTACGCTGCGATTATTGTGGCTCCAGTTTACAACTCTTTTGTTTATAAGATCTGAATTAGGAACAATTACTGCAATATTATCATTAGTAAGAATTGTTGTGGCTCTTGCTGCAATGTTTATAATATTACCCTCCAAGCCCTCTATTTCTACTCTATCTCCTACTTTTACAGGTCTTTCAAATAGAATAATAAGGCCACTTATAAAATTATTAGTAATACTCTGCAAACCGAAACCGATACCAACACCAAGTGCCCCCAGCAGTACACTAAAGGCGCTTAAGTCAATTCCTGTGGTTTGGAATATAACAACTATTCCTACTATTAATAATAGATAACGAACTATAGCAGCTATTGAATCGCCTATGCCAACATCTATATTATATTTAGGGAAAACTTTTTTAATAAGAATCTTTTTAATCTTGCTTGATAAGTAAAAAAGCAAAAAGAAAGAGAAGAAAAGCCATAAAAATGTAATTGCATTAAATGCCGAGGTTCCTATACGAAACAACTCAAAATGGAGGGCATTATTTATCCATTCAAGTAACTCTTTAAACGTTAACATATAATAGTTTTTATTTAAATTGAAACATTCTTGGTACTATCACAATAAAGGTACAAAAAAAGGATTAACTTTATAGTCGTAAAAAAAGTATATATGAATATAAGACCAATGATAAGAAAGGCCTCGGGAGAGTCGCAGCCTTTTTCTGTAGAAAAACTAAAAGAATCCCTTAAAAGATCTGGAGCCAACACTAACACTATTAATGATATTGCAATAGAAATAGAAAACTGGATAGTAAATGAGATTAAAAAACAGGCAGCAAAAGATAGCGAGAAAGGCATAATTCATGAGAAGCCATCTGAATTCTATGCTATCCCAAGCAGAACAATATATAAGAAAGCTTTTTCTCTTCTTAACAGAAAAACAGTGAGCAGTGCTGCAAGATACAAACTTAAAGATGCATTAATGGAGATGGGGCCTACAGGGCATCCATTCGAATTTTTTACTGGTGAAGTTTACAAAGCTCTGGGTTATGCAACTCAAGTCTCTATTACCCTTAATGGAAAATGTGTTACTCATGAAGTAGATGTTATTGCAACAAAAGATAAACACCAAAGATATATTGAGTGCAAGTATTACCAAAGCACAGGTAAAAACGCAAATGTACAAGTCCCTCTCTATATTCATTCGCGAGTAGAAGACATTATTCACATGAAAAAAACAGACCCCCAATTCAACGATTTTACCTTTTCGGGAGGCATTGTAACTAATACTCGCTTTACTAGTGATGCCGAGGCCTACGGCAAATGCTGCGGGCTACATTTATTAAGCTGGGATTACCCCAAAGGAAATGGACTAAAAGATATAATTGACCGTGAGAAAATATACCCTATAACATCACTCTCTTCCCTTACAAAGGCACAGAAAGCAACATTAATGGAGAGAGGCGTAGTAATATGTAGGCAAGTATCTCAAAACGAAGCTGAACTAAACGCCCTTAACCTAACTAAAAATAGACGTAGAAAAGTATTAGAAGAGCTCCACGATTTAATCTCAAATGGCTACAAGTAAGACCATCTAGTAAAGTCCCTTCCTATCAACTCTTCTCTACTATAAACCTTAAGTTTCTCACCTAGCTTTACTTCCAATAATAACCTAAAGTTTCCCACCTTGTAACTAGCAGATAACCAGGACATGAAGTAGTGTATTGGTAAAATTTTAATATAAGATTGATGTGAAAACTTGATCTGATAATTCATCTGATTTTTCCTTGGGAGGCGATTTCCAGGGAGATGATTACTCGTAACTTATTTACAGTGTGGTAGTTAGCTTTTCTATGCTCTGCTCAACATAAAGCAACATCTCTTTTTTAGCTAATTAGATGAAGTGGTCTGAGGGTGGGAAACTTTAGTCTGCTGTGGTTAGCCGTTTAGTTTGTTGTAATCTGCTAAAAACTTCTCTAATCCAGAATCTGTAAGTGGGTGTTTAATAAGCCCCATAATTGCATCTAACGGGCATGTAGCAACATCGGCCCCTGCCTCTAAGCATTGAATAATATGCATTGTGTGTCTAATAGATGCTGCTAAGACTTCTGTTTGGTAACCATAATAGTTGTAAATATTTACAATCTGTTGAATAAGCCCTACTCCATCTGTAGAAATATCGTCTAAGCGGCCAATAAATGGCGAAACGTAAGATGCCCCTGCCTTGGCAGCCAATAGAGCCTGGCCTACACTAAACACCAATGTACAATTGGTGCGAATACCATTCTCGCTAAAATATTTTATTGCCTTAATCCCCTCTTTTGTGCAAGGGACTTTAACTACAATTTGTTGGTGCAGTGCTGCCAACTCTTTACCCTCTCTTATCATTCCCTCTAAATCTGTAGCTATAACCTCGGCGCTTATATCTCCCTCTACAATATTACAGATATCTACATAGTGTTTTTTTATATTCTCTTCTCCTTTAATGCCTTCCTTGGCCATTAGAGATGGATTTGTGGTAACTCCGTCTAAGATTCCAAGTTCATTTGCCTCTTTAATTTGGGCGATATTTGCAGTGTCTATAAAAAATTTCATAATAAAGCTATTTTAACAATTGAGATATTTTAGCCACAAATATACCACTAAATTTTAACTAACTTTGTGTAACTCGTATAGAGTTTTATAAATAGATATAATTATAATTAATAAATAATAAAATGGCAGAAAAAATTTTAAATTTTAGAGCAAAAAACAGTACTACCATTCTTATAATGGCTGGTGGCTCTGGCGAGAGATTTTGGCCACTCTCAACTAAAGAGAGACCTAAACAACTTTTAAGATTAATAGACCCAGAGAAGTCTCTTATTCAAATGACTGTAGGCCGAGTTACTCCCTTAGCTCCAATTTCTAATATCTATATTGCTACCAACGCAATTCAAGCTCCTGCCGTAAAAGAGGAGCTCCCAGAACTCCCAGAAGAGAACATAATTATTGAACCCGCATTCAAAGACACCGCTGCAGCCATTGGATTTGCCTCAATAATTATAGAGAGAGCCAACCCTGGCTCTACAATGGTTGTTCTTGCTAGTGACCATCTAATAAAAGACGAAGCAAAATTTCGCTCTACTATAGAGTTAGCAGTTGAAACAGCAAACAGAGAGGAGGCAATTGTTACCTTAGGTATAAAACCCTCCTACGCAGAGACTGGCTACGGCTATTTAGAGATTGAAAATCCAAGCTCGGCACAACAAAGCACCAGAGAAGAGCAAATTCCAGCTCCAGTTAAAGTTATAAGATTTTGCGAAAAACCTGCAGCCCCTTTAGCTGCTCAATATCTAAAAGGAGGGCGCCATTTGTGGAATAGTGGAATGTTTATCTTTAAAACAAGTGTAATGCTAGATGCTTTCCGCCATCTTTTGCCAAACCACCACCAATCACTCATGAAAATTCGCGATTTAAAAGATGAGATGCGTAACCCGAACAACCAAGAACTCAAAAATATTTTCGCAACTTTTGAAAAAATCTCTATAGACTATGGAATTATGGAGCAGTTTAAGAACACTTTAGTTATTCCATCTGATTTTGGTTGGAACGATATAGGAAGCTACCCTGCCCTGGAAGAGGTTTTTGAAGTCAATGTAAACAATACAATTGTAAAGGGCACTACCACCAAAGAGCTAAAATCTGCAAACAATATAGTTATAAGCACCACTGGGAAAAAAATCTCTCTTCTAGGAGTAAACAATATGGTAGTAGTTGAAACTCCCACAGACATACTCATTTGCAGCAAAGAAGAGGCTCAAAATATTAAAAAAATTATTTAAAAACTCTCCCAAAGCTTTTAAAAGCTTTGGGAGAGTTTTTAGAGCAGATTTTAATTTTTTATTTGTAAATTGCATCTAATATTTATGTGTCCTAATTTCTTTTAAGCCAAATTTTTAATAATAATTATATATACATACAAGATGTAAAGTCCATTCCTAAAGAGGCCTTAGCAGAGAGAGATTTGTTTAAACTAGCTCAAATAAAACAGGTAGAGAGACCGAAGGAGCACAAGAGCTAATTGAAAATCCTGTTATTCTTGTAGCAGAAGATGTTCAAATGAATCTGCTTCTAATAAGAACATTAATTAAAAACTTCATTCCCCACGCTAAAGTTTTTGAAGCATATAATGGAGTAGAGGCATTTAACATTGCAACTACCCAAAAGCCAGATCTCATATTTATGGATGTACAGATGCCAGAGATGGATGGCTTGGCAGCTACAAGACAAATTGGCACCTAGCTTTAGTAATCCAAAAAACAAGAAAATGAGTAAACCTAAACAAGAAGTAGAAAAGGAGAAAATAGAAGACATTTTAACTCATTACAATGAGAAAGAGATACTTCAAAGAGTAGACAACAATCGCGAAATTTTAGGAGACCTTATTAACTCTTTGGAGTCTGAAATGGAAGATAGTATTGCCAATCTTGAAAGTGACCTATTAAATTCAAGAGATAGCGAGGCTAGTAATGTAGCCCACAAAATAAAAGGGGTTGCACTAAATATGAGCTTCCCTACCTTAGTAGAGATAAGCAAAAAGATAGAGCAGGCAATTATTAACAAAGATCCAGAAAGAGACCACATATTTAAAGAGATTAAAGAGGAGTGGGAAATTGTCAAAAAAATTCTTTACTCCAAAAAAACTACATAATTATGAAAATTCACGAATATCAAGCAAAAGAGTTTTTTTCTAATTATGGCATACCTACTGCAGAGGGTATTGTATGCCGTAATGTTGAATCTTGTACAGATGCATATTGCGATTTACACTCCACTAAAGTTGTTATTAAAGCTCAAGTTTTAACTGGAGGCAGAGGCAAAGCTGGTGGTATTAAATTAGCCTCATCTATGGAAGAGGTTGCTAAACACTCAAGCTCAATTATTGGGATGGATATAAAAGGCTATACCGTAGATAGAGTTATGGTTGCTCAAGCAGTTAATATTGAAAGCGAGTACTATATTAGCCTGGTAATTGATAGGAATACAAAATCTACTCTATTAGTAATGAGCAAAGAAGGTGGTGTAGATATAGAAGAAGTGGCAGCTAAAACTCCAGATAAAATTTTTAAAATTCCTATTGATCCGTTTATTGGGATACCTAACTTTCTAGCGGCTCGTGCAGCTCGTATGCTGTTCGATAACAATAGCATAGTTAAACAAGCTATACCTCTTATCCAGAACCTATATAAGCTATTTGTAGAAAAAGATGCTTCTCTTGCAGAGATTAATCCTTTGGTAGTAACTAAAGAGGGTAGATTGCTTGCTATAGATGCAAAAATGAACTTCGACCCTAATGCCCTATATAGGCAAAGCGAAGTAGAAGCGCTTTTTGAACCCTCGGCCGAGGAGAGAAAGGAGCAGGAGGCTAAATCTAAAGGGTTCAGCTTTGTGCATATAGGAGGGGAGATAGGATGTATGGTAAATGGTGCTGGTTTAGCAATGGCAACCATGGATATGATTAAACTATATGGCGGAGATCCTGCTAACTTCTTAGATATTGGAGGTAGTTCAAATCCCAATAAGGTGGTTGAAGCAATGAAACTTCTGCTTAGCGACAAAGAGGTTAAGGTTGTATTAATTAATATTTTTGGAGGAATTACCCGTTGCGACGATGTTGCGAAAGGTTTAAAAGAGGCATTCAACCAGATAGATACAGACATACCAATAGTTATAAGACTCGCTGGCACCAATGAAAATGAAGGGAGAGAGCTCCTAAAAGAAACCCCATTTCATAATACCTCTACCATGGGAGAAGCAATTCAGAAAGCCGTAGAGCTAAGTTTACAAAGATAACCCTCTAACAAGTATTAATATGAGTATTCTAATAGATAAAAATACAAAACTAGTTGTACAAGGTATAACTGGCAGAGATGGAGGTTTCCATGCATCAAAAATGAAATTATATGGAACCAATGTTGTAGCAGGTACTTCTCCTGGAAAAGGTGGAATGATAACTGAATTTGGAGTGCCCGTTATGAATAGTGTTCACCAAGCAGTCCAAAACGAAGGGGCAAACACCTCTGTTATTTTTGTACCCGCACCATTTGTAAAAGATGCAATAATGGAGGCTGCAAACGCAGGTATAGAGCTTATTATTTGTATAACCGAAGGAGTTCCTACGCTAGATGTTGTTTACGCTCATAAATATGCAAGTAGCAAAGGCTCTAAACTTATAGGGCCTAACTGCCCAGGTATAATTTCACCTGGAAAAAGCTTAATTGGAATAATGCCTGGAAATATCTTTAAAAAAGGCAATACAGGCGTAATCTCTAGAAGCGGAACCCTCACATATGAAGTTGTATATAACCTTACAAAAGAGGGCATGGGGCAATCTACAGCAATAGGCGTAGGGGGCGACCCTGTTGTTGGGCTCTACTATAAAGAGTTATTACAGATGTTTCAGGACGATCCCGAAACTCACTCAATTGCATTAATTGGAGAGATTGGGGGTGATGCCGAGGAGCAAGCCGCAGCCTATATTAAAGAGCATATTACAAAACCAGTAGCTGTTTTCATTGCTGGAAGCACAGCCCCTCCAAACAAAAGGATGGGACATGCTGGAGCAATAATATCTAGCGGAAGTGGTACGGCTCAAGAGAAACAGGCAGCATTCGAAGCAGCAGGAGTTCCTGTTGCAAAAGAGCCTTCCCAAATTCCCTCTCTTCTTAGTTAATTAATTCTTTTGGTTACTTACCAATTATTTATTAAAAAAGAGGCCCCTTACTTAGGGACCTCTTTTATTTTATACTAAACTTTAGTGACTAACTAAATAATTAAGCTTCTTGAGTTTCGTCTGTAAATGTTCTTGAAGCAAGCTCTCTATCTAACATATATAGGCCAGACCCTTTACTGCCAATAATTTTGAGCTTATCTATTATCTCCATAGCTGCCTCTTCTTCCTCTGCCTGCTCGTCTATAAACCAGTTGAGCATATTTGCTGTTGCATGGTCGCGCTCTTTCACAGCTACTTCGTAACATTCATGAATCATGTCTGTTACTAAACATTCGTGATCATAAGTACTTTGGAAAATCTCGTTAATATCTTTCCACTCAGTCTCTACTTTGTCAATTGGTGTTAACTTAACATCTCCTCCCCTACTTAAAACATAATCAAATATTTTAAGCGCATGAGAAATCTCTTCTTGGTATTGAACACGCATCCAATTTGCAAAGCCACTATACCCTTTTTGTGCAAGATATGAAGACATAGATAAATATAAATATGCGCTCCAAAACTCTGCGTTAATTTGCTTATTAAGAATCTCTTCTACACTTTTTTTAAATCTCATAATAATTGTTATTTAAAATTTCAAAATTTGTTTATAATTGATTTCTATTGTTCTAACTTAAACCTTATATAGAACTCTGTTCCCTTTCCAAGTTGCGACTCTAACCAAAGGTGACCCTCCAATAGATTTGCAAACTCTTTTACAATAGAAAGGCCTAAACCAGTTCCACCAAAAACTCTTACTCTATCTTCTTCTATTTGACTAAATCTGTCAAAAATACCTTCTTGATGCTCTTTTGAGATACCAACTCCGGTATCTTTTACAAAAAGAAGAACTCCACCATTTTCTATTTCAAACCCAAACTCTACATACCCCTCTGGTGTAAACTTTATAGCATTATTAACCAAGTTAATAAGTATCTGCTGTATTTTAATTTGGTCTGATAAAAACCAAAATTCTGTCTGCGGAATAGAGAGTCTTAAATCTTTACTGCCAGGATGCTTAATAAAGAAGGTGTGAACCTCTTTAAAAAGCAGAGATAGATTGAATCTATCTTTTATCACTTTTATCTGGCCAGACTCAATCTTAGCTACATCTATTATATCATTTATTAAATACAACAAAGTATGGGCACTTTTGTTTATAATGGCCACATACTCTTTTACAGTTGGGTCATGGACATCTGACATAAGCAAGTCTGAGAAACCAATAATGCCATTAAGGGGAGTTCTTATCTCATGACTCATATTAGAGAGAAAAACTGATTTGAACTTATTGCTTTTTTCTGCCTCCTCTTTTGCCTCTTTTAGCTTCTTAAATATAGTTAGCTTCTCTATAAATGCCCCTATTGTATTTGCGAAAATCTCAAATAGCAATAAATCTTCGTCTTTATATGCGTTTTCGTTATGGTAGTCTTGAACAACAGCAACACCAATTACCTCTTTCAAGGCAGAGTCTAAAAGTGGAGCTCCCATCCAAACAGGAGCATACTTTCCAATCCCGTCAATTTTAAATATTTTGGCAATCTCTGCCTCCTCTTTTTTTGTAATTTTTGCACCTTTCTCAGTAACACGAATATAATCTGTTAAAGTGTGTTCTAAGGTTACAGATTTACTCAAATCTACTTTCCTATATTCATCTACATAGTAAGCAAAGTTATAACTGTTTTCATCTTTATTATAAAGGGCTATATAGAAGTTACTCGCTTTAATTACTCTTTTCATGTGGAAGTGCACTTTCTCTAGAAAAGAAGAGAGATCTGTATCTATTAAAGATAAACGCGAAAGATACAAAAGCACCTCTTGCATCTCTCTCTTTTTATCTCTAAGAGTAATATCCCTAACAATTGCACCTATTCCAGTCTCGCCTCCCTCCAATTTAATAGGGAACTTCATTGTTTCACTCACTTTATTTATAAAAGACTCTTCAATTAAAAGTGTCTCTCCTGTATTTAGAACCTTAAAATCAGATTCAGTATATTTTGAAGCAACCTCGTGTGGAAATAATTCAAAATCTGTCTTAGAGATAATATCAGATCTTTTCATATTAATCTCTTCGCAAAACTTATTGTTAACTACTACATATTTACGGTTAGAGTCTTTAATGAACATCATATCGCTGTTCATATTTATAAAAGAGTGATATCTATATTCACTTTCAATTAACTTTCTTCTTATCTTATAATTATCCATTCTTCCAATAAGAACGCGCCCTATTAAAATGGTGAAAAGAGGGTAAACAGTTACTACAGGTATAGCTAAAAGCCTATATACCAATGTCTTTGCCTCACTACCAACAACTAAAAGTGTAGAGCCAATCATAAAAAAATGGGCAATAAAACTAACTAGAGTTAACTCAAGTAAATAGTTCCCCTTTCTCCAATTTGGGCGGAATTTTTTCCAAATAAGACCTGTCCCAGCCGATGTGAAAATTATAAAAATACCCATATACATACCTGGGCCAGCAATATAAATCCTGAATAAAGAGCCAATTACAACTGCAATAATTGTAGCTATGGGGCCAAAGAAAAGACCAGAAATTACATACAAAACAGTTCTAGTATCAAAAACTAACCCCTCTGCCAATTCAAAACTAGATAGCATAAGTAAAACAGCAACGAGCCCAAGAATTATACCAAGTAGAATTTTGCTTTTTGTTTTTTTAAAAAAATTGTAGTTGATCCAAAATATATCATACAATAATGTTACTGCAAGCAATATAGCTGCATTTTGGAGGAGTTCTATAGTTAAAGAGAGAGTCATACTTGCAAAGTTAACTATTATTGTTATATAAACAGCGTTCATATTGTAATGTGCGATATGTAGTATTTTCAAATTATTGAACTGTATATAGACAAGTTTGTTTAGGAAATAAACATAACCAAGGAAATAATATGTTAGAGAATAATAATAATATTATAAAACGGAATTATCCTGTAACAGGTATGAGTTGTGCCTCTTGTGCACTGGGGGTAGAGAAGAAGCTTAAACAGCAGAGGGGAGTGAAAAGTGCTGCTGTAAACCTAGCAGACAATAGTGTTATGCTGGAATTTGAAACAGCAGAAACAGATGCTGCCTTTTTAAAAAGTGCTCTTCAAGAGGTTGGCTACAACATGTTAATTGAAGAGGAAGAGAGAGCAAAAGAGATTCAAGAAGAACAAGAGAATGCCCACTACAAAAAACTAAAAAGAGATACTATTTTTGCATGGATCTTCTCTATACCAATAATGATTATCTCTATGTTCTTTATGCATTTAAGCTATCTGAACTTTGTAATGCTCGCTCTAGCTTTGCCCATATTACTTATTTTTGGTAGAGATTTTTTTATTAATGGGTATAAATCTGTTACAAAAGGGAGCGCAAATATGGATACATTGGTTGCTTTAAGCACCTCCATAGCGTTTCTATTTAGCACCTTTAACACTTTTTTTCCACAGTTCTGGATAGAGAGAGGTATAGAGCCAATGGTCTATTTCGAGGCTGCCACAATGATTATAGCGTTCGTCTTGCTAGGAAAAGTACTAGAAGAGAAAGCCAAAGGTAGCACATCTTCTTCTATTAAGAGTTTAATGGGGTTACAACCAAAACTTGCAACAATAATAGTAGATAGAGAGAGCCAAACTGTATCTATAAGTGCAATAAAAAAAGGAGATCTTATAAAAGTTAAGCCAGGAGAGAAAATTCCAGTAGATGGAATAATAAAAGAGGGGAACTCCTATGTAGATGAAAGCATGATTACAGGGGAACCAATTGCTGTACTAAAAAAAGAAGGGCAAAAAGTTCTTGCTGGAACAATAAACCAGAAGGGGACATTCAATTTTGAAGCGGTAAAAGTTGGCGGAGACACTCTACTTGCTCAAATTATAAAAACAGTTAAAGAGGCACAAGGGAGTAAAGCTCCAGTGCAAAGAATTGCAGATAAAATAGCCTCTATATTTGTACCAGTTGTAATTGGGATCTCTATTTTAACATTGGCTCTTTGGTTAATTATTGGAGGTGCAGACCAATTTGCCAAGGCACTTCTTTCGGCAGTATCTGTTCTTGTTATAGCTTGCCCTTGTGCGCTGGGCCTAGCAACACCAACAGCTCTAATGGTTGGTATAGGCAGAGGGGCTCGTGAACATGTTTTAATAAAAGACGCCACTGCTTTAGAACAGTTGAAAAGGGTTAATGCTGTAGTGCTAGATAAGACAGGAACCCTTACAGAAGGGAAGCCAGTTGTTTCAGATTGGATTTGGCTAGAAGAGAATCTCTCTCAAGAGAAAAAAGAGGAGTACCTTAATATTATATTCTCAATAGAGAACAGATCTGAACACCCACTAGCAGATGCAATAGTCTCATATATAAAAGAGAATAAGAAGTATGCCGAGGCTACTATTGAGGGTTTTACTACCATAACTGGTATAGGTGCAACCGCTAAACACAACAACAATAATTACTTTGTTGGCAGTAGTAAACAGCTAAAAGAGAGTGGAGAAAAAGCTCTAAAAGCTCTACAAAACCGCCAAGGTAAAAGCATAGTATTATTTAGCAAAAACAATAACCCGCTCCTAATTATAGGTATAAGAGATAAGATAAAAGAGAACTCAAAAGAGGTGGTGAAGAGACTTCACAAAATGGGAATAGAGGTACATATGCTCACAGGAGATAATGTAGAGAATGCAGCAACTGTAAGTGAACAGCTAGGAATAAAACATTATAAAGCAGGAGCACTCCCACAAGAGAAAGAAGATTATATAACCCATTTACAATCTAGTGGAAAAATTGTTGCTATGGTAGGGGATGGAATTAACGACTCCCAAGCTTTAAGCAAGGCAAATGTGAGTATTGCTATGGGGAAAGGGACAGATATTGCCATGGATGTAGCAATGATTACTTTAATCTCTTCTAACCTTGCTCTGCTACCCAAGGCATTTGATCTCTCTAGAAGAACAGTAAAACTAATCCATCAAAATCTCTTTTGGGCATTTATTTACAACCTTATTGGTATTCCAATTGCAGCTGGTGTTCTCTACCCGTTTACAGGTATATTGCTAGACCCTATGATAGCAGCAGCCGCAATGGCTTTCAGCTCTGTATCGGTTGTGCTAAATAGCTTGCGGCTGAGTAAATAATTTTAAAACCAACCAAATGGATGGGGAACTACAGGCTTAGCTGCAAAAGGGTGATAATCTCCCTTAAGACCTATTGGAGTAGCGTTTCTTATATCATAAACAATTTGTATAGATTTACGAGCCTCTTTTATACCAAAACCCTCTCCACTAAAAATCTTTTTATAAGATTCTGTGTGTAAATCTCCAAAACCATCTGTAAATTCAATCTCTTCTCCCTCTATATTAAAGGAGCGATAAATTCTTTGCCCTTTGGCTGTAATCTCTTCTGGAAGTGTAGAGTCGTTAATACTTAAAAAATAACGTACTCTTGCTCTTTCAAATTCAATAAAGCCTGCTACCCTATCGTGAGTTTTAACGTGAACAACATTCTTTTTAACCTCTCCAAAAATCCAATAAAGCATATCGTAGAAGTGAATGCCAATATTAGTAGCTATACCTCCACTCTGGTGTACATGGCCTTTCCAACTTGTAAAGAACCAATTCCCTCTAGAGGTTATATATGTAAGGTCCATCTCATATACCTTATCTTTAGGCCCTTGGTCTACCATCTTTTTTAAAGCTAAAATAGATTGATGGTAACGCATTTGCAAAATTGTAAAAACTTTATTTCCACTATCACTCTCGGCCTTTTCTAGAGAATCTAAATTCCAAGGGTTAAGCACTAGTGGTTTCTCTGAAATTACATTGGCGCCTATTTTAAGACCATAACGTATATGGGCATCGTGCATATAATCTGGAGAACATACTGCTAAGTAATCTAGACCATTACCCTCTTGTTTTGCTTTTGATAAATGTCTGTCGAAAAGTTCGAATTCCTTAAAAAAAGAACATTCAGGAAAGAAGCTATCCATAATACCCACACTGTCGAATGGGTCTACAGCAGCAAACAAGTTATTTCCTGTCTCTTTTATTGCTTTAAAATGACGAGGAGCAATGTAACCTGCGGCTCCCATCAAAGCAAACTGTTTTACTGTTTTCAAATTTATATTCTTTTACAATTAATCAAATATATAAATAATATACTATTATAAAAAGTTAAAAATTCCAACCAAATGGGTGCTGAGAGCTTTCTTTTACAGCATATGGGTGGTATTCTCCTTTGAGACCAATAGGTTTAGCATTCCTAATAGTATGAACAATCTCTATTGATTTTTTAGCTTGGTCTAACCCAAACCCCTCTCCAGATAGAATATGTTTATATGAATCTGTATGTAAGTCTGTAAATCCATCTGAAAACTCAATCTCCTCTCCCTCTATTGAGAGCGACCTAAAAGTTCTTTTACCAGCTTTTTTTGCCTCATTGGGTAGAGTGTCGCTATTTATACTGAGGAAATAACGAACCCTGGCTTTATCTAACTCTAAATACCCTGCAACTCTATCGTGAGTTGAAACATGCACAATATTTTGTTTAACAGAGCCAAAAACCCATGCAAGCATGTCGTAAAAATGAACCCCAATATTAGTTGCTACTCCACCACTCTTGCGAATATCTCCTTTCCAGCTTGTATAGTACCAATGCCCTCTAGAGGTAATATAGGTTAGATCTATATCGTAAACCTTATTGGCAGGCCCCTGCTCTATTCTCTTTTTAAGATCTATAATTGCAGAGTGGAGTCTTAGTTGAAGTATATTATAAACCTTTTTACCTGTCTCTTTTTCTAAAATTTCAAGAGCATCTATACTCTTGGGGTTGAGTACAAGTGGTTTTTCACTTATAGCATGTGCTCCAGCCCTAAGGCTAAAGCGTATATGAGCATCGTGAAGATAATTGGGAGTACAAATAGCTACGTAATCTAACTTACCACTACAACGCCCATCTTCTCTTTTAATTACTTGATTCTCCATTTTTGTAACATGACGCTCAAAAAGCTCATATTGAGTAAAAAAAGAGCATTTTGGAAAATAAGAATCTACAATCCCTACAGAGTCAAACACATCATATGCAGCACATAGTACATTACCTGTATCTTTTATTGCTTTCATATGCCTTGGGGCAACATATCCTGCTGCACCTATTAGAGCAAAATTTTTCACTACACCTTATTTTAAAATATCCAACAAAGGTACATAAAATGTGCCATGCATGGGAGTTTTTGGGTAATTAAAGCAGATTATCTGTTATGGTACATCTCTGTATAATACTTTTTGTACTCACCAGAGGTAACACGTTTTAACCACTCTTCGTTTTCTAAATACCACTTAACTGTTTTCTCTATGCCCTCTTCAAACTGAAGAGATGGACTCCATCCCAACTCGTTGTGGAGTTTAGAAGAGTCTATTGCATACCTTAAATCATGTCCAGCACGGTCTGTCACATAGGTTATAAGTGAATCACTTGTTCCAGGGGCTCTTCCTAATTGTTTATCGGCAGTTTTAATTAAAACTTTTATAAGGTCTATATTTTTCCACTCGTTAAACCCTCCAATATTGTATGTCTCTCCCTTTCTACCTTTATGAAAGATAAGATCTATAGCTCTTACATGGTCATCTACAAAAAGCCAATCTCTAACATTTTCTCCTTTCCCATATACTGGAAGTGGTTTATTGTTTTTTATATTATTAATAAAAAGCGGGATAAGCTTTTCTGGAAATTGATAGCTGCCGTAGTTATTAGAGCAATTAGAGATAATAATAGGTAGTCCAAAGGTATCGCTATATGCTCTTACAAAGTGGTCGCTAGAGGCTTTAGAGGCCGAGTAAGGAGAGTGAGGGTCGTAGCTAGTTTGCTCTGTAAAAAAAGTATTATCTAACTCTAAAGAGCCATAAACCTCGTCTGTAGAGACGTGGTAGAAAAGTTTTCCTTGAAACCCCTCTTTCCCGTTCGCACCCCAATAGTTTTTTGCAGCCTGAAGCAGATAGAGTGTGCCCATTACATTAGTTTGAGCAAAAGCAAAAGGGTCTTTTATAGACCTATCTACATGTGACTCGGCCGCCAAATGAATAACTCCATCAATTGAGTATTTAGTAAATAGAGATTCAAGTAGTTGAAAGTCGCAAATATCTCCTTTTACAAAGGTGTAATTCTCTTTCTCTTCTACATCGCGTAAGTTCTCTAGATTCCCTGCATAGGTGAGTTTATCTAGATTTATAATATTATAATTGGGGTATTTGTTAACCAAAACTCTTACAAGATGAGACCCAATAAAGCCGGCACCACCGGTAACTAAAATGCTTTTCATAATTAGTAATTATTTATTTCTATGCTATTAAAATAGTGTTTGAGAGACTCTCTCCAATGAGGAATAGTAATGGCAAAAGTGTTTTTTATTTTTGATTTATCCATTACCGAGTAGGGAGGTCTTTTGGCTTTAGTAGGGAACTTTTCGCTAGTAACAGGTAATACCTTGCACTCATTACAAGAGTTGGCAGCAATATCTAACGCAAAATCGTACCAAGAGCAAACACCTTCGTTTGAATAGTGGTAAACACCATATGGAAATTGAGCCTGGCTCTTCTTCTCTATTTTAGTAATATATTGAGAGCAAATTTCTATAATTGTCTCTGCTAAATCTGTTGCATGTGTAGGAGTTCCTATTTGGTCGAAAACTACGGTAAGCGAGGGTTTTTCACAAGAGAGTTTAGAGATGATTTTAACAAAATTGTTTCCATATTTTGAATAGAGCCAAGAGGTTCTAATTATAATATACCTCTCTGCCAACTTAATTACAGCATCTTCTCCTTTAACTTTGGTTACACCATATACACTTTTAGGCTCTCTAGTGTCGCTCTCTTTGTAAGGAAGAGGTCCATTCCCATCAAACACGTAATCTGTAGAGATATGAATCAAGAGAGCTTCACTGTCTTTGGCTGCTTTTGCTAAATTCCTTGGAGCTAAACTATTAACCTTTTCACATAATTCAGGTTCATCTTCTGCCCTATCTACAGCAGTATAAGCTGCACAATTTATAATTATAGAGATAGAATTGGTTTTAACAAAACTCTCTACTGCCTTTAAATCTGTAATATCTAGCTCCTCTTGATCTGTATAGAAGAGGTTGGCACTTTTAAAAGCTGTAGTTCTATTTTCACGTCTTAACAGAAATTTAAGTTCACTTCCCAACTGCCCGTTAGCGCCTGTAATAAGTATATTTGAAACCATAGAGATGCTTTAATATAATTTTGCGTTATAATCTATAAGCTTTGCCTGCTTAAGTGTTGGGTGCTTTTTGTCTCGTTCACTCAAGAGAATATCTGCTTCTGGAATTCTCCAATCTATATTTATTGCAGGGTCGTCCCACTTAATTGATGCCTCACTCTCTGGTGAGTAGTAACTATCGCACTTATACTGAAATAGACACTCTTCACTTAATACAACAAAGCCATGGGCAAAACCTCTTGGAATAAACATCATTAATTTATTAGAGTCTGTAAGTTCTGCAGAGACATATTTACCAAAAGTTGGTGAACCTCTTCTTATATCTACTGCAACATCTAACACCCTTCCATGAACTACCCTTACCAATTTACTTTGGGCAAATGGGGGTAGCTGGTAATGTAGGCCTCTTAAAACACCATAGCTAGATTTAGACTCATTATCTTGAACAAAACTTGTGTTGCAAACCTTCTCTTCAAAAAGTTTAAGAGAGAAAGATTCCATAAAATAGCCTCTTGGGTCGTAAAAAACTTTGGGCTCTATAATAAGAACTTCTGGTATAGATGTTTGTATTACATTCATTTTGTTAGATCTATTAAATATTGTCCATACTGGTTTTTAGCCATTGGTTCTGCTATCTCTAATAGCTTTTTAGAGTCTATCCATCCCATATTAAAGGCAATCTCTTCTAGACAAGCCACTTTCAAACCTTGTCTCTTCTCTATAACCTCTACAAAAGAAGAGGCTTCGCTAAGAGAGTCGTGAGTACCTGTATCTAACCATGCAAAGCCTCTGCCCAGTAGCTGAACTTTTAACGATTCATCTTCTAAAAACTCTTGGTTAACAGATGTAATCTCTAACTCTCCTCTTGCCGATGGTTTAATTTTTTTAGCTACTTCTACAACTTTATTAGGGTAGAAATAGAGCCCTACTACAGCATAATTACTTTTGGGGGTAGTTGGCTTCTCCTCTATACTTAAAACCTTTCCACTTTTGTCAAACTCGGCCACTCCATATCTTTGCGGGTCGTTTACATAATATCCAAAAACGGTAGCTTGAGCACTTTCTTGGGCATCTTTTACTGCAGTTTCAAGCATTTTAACAAATGATTGTCCATAAAAAATGTTATCTCCAAGAACAAGACAAACAGAATCTTTTCCTATGAATTTATCTCCTATAATAAAA
>Ga0265293_10006582_pt1 | contig 18498 bp, 16 predicted proteins | sample Munlanlewell138R_FD_192505 | JGI IMG/M metagenome (GOLD analysis project Ga0265293, IMG submission 192505) | Leachate microbial communities from a municipal landfill in Southern Ontario, Canada - Leachate well 138R | ecosystem: Engineered > Solid waste > Landfill > Unclassified | place: Canada...
GAGGTTTACCGATTAAATGTCAAACTTACATTATTATGTAAACTAAAAGCCCGCTTGCTCAAGCCTTTGCTTTATTGCTTTTGTTTGCTGCTCATAACCGGGCTTTTCTAATAATGCAAACATGTTGTTCTTATATGCCTCCACACCGGGTTGATTAAAAGGATTAACCCCAAGTAAGTACCCGCTTATGGCACATGCTTTTTCAAAGAAGTAAACGAGCTGTCCAAAATAGTATTCGTTTCGTTTTGGAATTGTTATAAGCAAATTTGGAACGCCGCCGTCAATATGAGCAAGCATTGTGCCTCGCATAGCTACGCTGTTCACATAGTTTACCGTTTTACCCGCAAGAAAGTTTAACCCGTCTATGTTTTCAGACTGTTCCTTTAATGTAATGTCGCAGTCGGATTCTTCCACATTTAAAATCGTTTCAAATATAACTCGCATGCCGTCTTGAATATACTGCCCCAAGGAATGAAGGTCGGTTGAAAAATCAGCGCTTGCAGGGAAGATGCCTTTCCCATCTTTGCCCTCGCTTTCACCGAAAAGCTGTTTCCACCATTCGGCAAAATAGTGCAATGAAGGCTCATAATTAACAAGCATCTCTATGTTTTTGCCTTTTTTCAAAAGCGCATTTCTTGCTGCCGCATATTGATAGCAGACATTGTGCTTAATATCACTGTTTAAAAACTCTTTTTCTGCATACGCCGCGCCCTCCATTATACGGGCAATATCGGCGCCGCTTACCGCAATCGGCAACAGTCCTACTGCCGTTAAGACAGAAAACCTGCCTCCTATGTTATCCGGAATTACAAATGTTTCATAGCCTTCTTCCTCTGCCAGCGTTTTAAGCGCGCCTTTTGACTTGTCGGTGGTAACAAAAATTCTATCTTTGGCGCCTGATTTGCCGTATTTTTTTTCTGCAAGCTCTTTAAAAATGCGAAATGCAATGGCAGGCTCGGTTGTTGTGCCCGACTTGGATATTACATTTATAGAAAAGTCATATTGTTCGGTATAAGCCGCAAGTTCTGATAAATATGACCCGCTTATTGAATTTCCTGCAAAAAATATTTTGGTTTTTTGTGTATGATTGCATAGCGGCGATGTTAAAAATTCTATCGCTGCCCTTGACCCTAAATACGAACCGCCTATCCCTATTACTATTAAAATATCTGAGTTTTTATTAATTTTTTCGGCGGATTTTTGTATTTTGGCAAATTCTTCTTTATCGTAGCCGCTTGGCAGGTTAACCCAGCCTAAATAGTCGTTTCCCGCACCGCTTTTACCATGGAGCATATTGTGGGCAGCATTTACCATTTCCTTTTGCATAAAAATTTCGCTTTCCGATAAAAAAGGCAAAGCTGTTTTGTATTCGAATGAAATTTTTGACATTATGTAGCCTCCTCTGACTATATTACCAAGTATATTTTAATATAAAAGCCTGCTAAAATCAAGGAAATTATTATTATTTATGATAAATGGTTAAGCGTATCGAAAATCGCTTGATATTCCGCTATTGTATTGATATTATTTTTACAATAACTTCGTCTTCGCTCATTTCGCAATTAAACCTAATCGAAACAGCTTTATTGTTTTTAATTTTCAAGTCAAGGCTTGGATAGTTTACCGTTGCATCGTCGCCTAATTCAACATACCCAATCTCTCCCTCATGTTCATGCCGCTCAACTATTTCAAGACCCGCCCCCAAGGCGGCATTATAAATCGTGGTGCTCAGCTGACAAATACCACCGCCATAGCCCATTGTTTTTTCTTTTTTTATTAATATTTTCGCCTTTTGAAAGCCGCGGTTTTCCAGCCGTGGACCGACTGTTTCGTTAAAAGAAAAGGTTTCGCCCGGCGGCAATGTAACTTTATTTATTTGCTCGGCAGCCAGATTAATATTTTTAAGCCTTGCTTTGCTTTTGTCAAGCAGCCGCGTGGAATATGTGCCCAGCACAGCATTGCTGACCTGTTTTTTACTTTCCGGTTGCGGTGTTTGCGGAGGCGGCGCTACATTTTTGTTAGTGCCGGAACAGCCGACAAAAAGAATTAAAACCAATGCCAAAACAGCGTTTTTCAATTAACTCTCCCCTTTTTAAAATATAATCATAAAGATGAATCCTTTTTATATTATTTATCATTATAATTTAATAATTCATTTTTAAAAAAATGTTTGTTTTTGCTTTTTTTTGTGTTATAATGAGCGTAAGCGAATTTCAAGATACATTACATTAAGACCTGCGCCCGCAGGCGCATAAAATTCAAATGTATGTTTTAATGAGCGTGTACAAGGAGGTAATAAAAGATGTCTGAAAACATAAAAGAAATCTCCCGAAGGCTAAAGGAATTACGGGAGATAGAAGGTATATCCGCACAATCATTTGCAAAGCAATTGGGAATTAGCGTTGATTTATACCTAAACTACGAAAGCGGCGAAACGGATATTCCCGTTAGCTTTCTCTATGATGCCGCAAATAGGCTGAAGGTAGATTTAACAACGCTTTTAACGGGGCAGCAGCCTAAGCTTCACATTTATTCACTTGTGAAAAAGGGTGAAGGTCTTGATGTTAGACGCAGCAAGCAATATAAATATAAAAACCTTGCATATAATTTCTTCGGTAAAAAAGCGGAGCCATTTTTGGTAACGGTAGAACCGACCGATGAAAATGCTCCTATCAGCTTAAACTCGCATCCGGGGCAGGAAATGAATTATGTGCTAAGCGGCACCGTCGAAATTAAAATTGGCGAAACGGTTTTAACCCTTTCGGAAGGGGATACGGTTTATTATAATTCGGCATATCCGCATGGCATGAGGGCGATTGGCGAAAAAAGCGCTACATTTCTTGCGTTGATTTTTTAGCGCGATTACCGTTTTAAATATTTTCACAAGTTACAGGAGGAAATAAATTGGATTTAATAAATAAATACATAGACACAAACTTTGATTCTTATGACGATTTAAAAGCCAACCTAAAAATCAATGTCCCCGAATGCTTTAACTTCGGCTATGATGTTGTGGATGAGCTTGCAAAAAAATCTCCCGATAAAAACGCGCTTGTTTGGTGTGATGACCACGACGGTGAAAAAATTATATCGTTTGAGCAAATGTCTGAATACAGCAATAAAGCCGCAAACTTGTTTTTATCGCTTGGGATTAAAAAGGGCGATAAAGTTATGCTTATTCTCAAAAGAAATTATCAATTTTGGTATGCCATAATTGCGTTGCATAAAATAGGTGCGGTTGCGGTTCCGGCAACCCATCTGTTAACCGCCAAAGACATTGTTTATCGTAACAATGCCGCCGACATAAAAGCTGTTATGTGCGCAAACGATGAGCACATATTTGAAAATATCGAGCAGGCGAAAATAAATTCGCCAACTTTGAAGGTATTAATAACAACAAATGCAAAGCGGAACGGTTGGGTGTGTTTTGACGATGAAATTGAGGCGCAAAGCGCTTATTTGACAAAACCCACAGGCGATGATATGCCGCAAAACAGCGACATTATGCTGCTTTATTTTACATCCGGCACCACCGGCAACCCAAAAATGGTGGCGCATAATTTTGCTTACCCCCTCGGTCATATTATTACATCAAAGTTTTGGCAAAATTGCCAAAAAGACGGCTTGCACCTTACCATAGCCGAAACAGGCTGGGCAAAAGCGGTGTGGGGCAAGCTGTATGGTCAATGGCTTTGCGAAAGCGCAATATTTTCATACGATATGGACAAATTCGTTCCAAAATTGCTGTTGGAGAAAATCTCAAAATACAAAGTCACCACCTTTTGCGCGCCTCCTACAATGTATCGTTTTATGCTTGGCGAGGATATGAGCAAATATGACTTATCATCGCTAAACTATTGCACAATTGCCGGTGAACCGCTAAATCCGGAGGTTTATAAAAGAATAAAAAAGGCTACCGGTTTAAAATTGATGGAAGGGTTTGGGCAAACGGAAACGGTTGTCACCATTGCCAATTTCCCTTGGATGACGCCAAAGCCCGGCTCCATGGGCAAGCCGTCACCTCTTTACGATATTGACATACTCTTGGACGGCAAGCAATGCGGCATTGGCGAAGAAGGCGAAATAGTAATAAAAATTGACGATATTATACCGCCCGGAATGTTTTTGGGCTATCATAAAGACGATGAATTAACCAACAGCGTGTGGCATGACGGATATTACCACACCGGCGATATTGCATGGAAAGACGAAGAAGGTTATTATTGGTATGTCGGCAGAAGTGATGATGTAATTAAAAGCTCGGGGTATAGGATTGGTCCTTTTGAGGTTGAAAGCGCTTTAATGGAGCATCCTGCTGTGTTAGAAACGGCGATTACCGGCGTGCCGGACGAAATAAGAGGTCACATTGTAAAGGCTACAATTATACTTGCAAAAGGTTACAGCCCTTCCGAGGAATTAAAAAAAGAGCTGCAAGACCATGTAAAACATGTTACGGCTCCTTATAAATACCCCAGAATAATTGAATTTGTACAAGAGTTGCCCAAAACAATAAGCGGAAAAATAAGGCGTGTTGAGCTTCGTGAAAAAGACGGCGCGCAATAATAAAAAATTTTTTCTTACATTAATGCGTTTCAACGAAGTTATAAATTACATTCATAAAACGAAATAAAGCTGCCCTTTCCCACTATTATATGGTCTAACAACTCAATGCCGATAGTGGCAAGAGCGGCTTTTATTTTTTGCGTTGTTTCAATATCGTTTTGCGACGGCAATAAAGTTCCGCCCGGATGATTATGACACAAAATCACCGAATTGGTCGGCGAATATGTAACATGCTCTATTATTTGACGGGGCTCAACAAAAACTTGGCTGGGAGTGCCCTCCGCCACCAACACTTGTTTTATAATAGATTTATTGGCGTCAAGACACAGCATATACATAGCCTCGTTAACCCTGCCGCAATATAAATTAACACAATATTGCCCAATTTCTTCAATGCTTGAAAACATCTTTTTATCGCCGTATGCGCTCAGCAAATACGCCCTTGTAATTTGAGGGAAAAGCTTTAGCTGCTGCGCCGTGCGCCTGCCGATGCCTTTTACCTTTAAAAGCTCCTCAACAGGGGCATTGCACGCATTATAAAAAGAACCGAACTTTTTTATAAGCCTATGCGCAATGGGGTTAGTGTCCATACGCGGAATAAGTGTAAATAAATACAGCTCCAGCACCTCATGCTTTTGAAAGCTTTCAATGCCGAATTCCAATGCCTTATCTATCAGTCGCTCTCTATGTCCGACAGCCATTCATGCCACCCCCACACCCTCTACCTCCTGCTGCCCGGTTTTTCTATCGGAAGCTTGTTTTTGCAAAGCGGGCATTCTTCCTTGGCATATGAGGCAACCTCAACAGATACAACCGATTTATACGGTATGCCGAAATCTATCTTTCCGCCTGTTCTGTCAACTATACTTCCCACGCCAACAACTTCTCCGCCTGAATTTTTAACAACATCTATCACTTCCTTAACGGAACCGCCTGTGGTAACAACATCCTCCACGACCAAAAAGCGTTCGCCTTTGGCAATTTTAAACCCGCGCCTAAGGCACATTGCCCCGCTGTCATCACGCTCGGCAAATATATTTTTAACGCCAAGCTGCCTGCTTGTTTCATACGATATAATTATAGCCCCAATCGCAGGGCCTATCACCGTATCAATATTTTCGTCCTTGAAAATGTCGGCAAGTTGTTTGCAAAAACATTCGCTGAGTTTATAGTCTTGAAAAATTTTAGAGCATTGCAAATATTTACTGCTATGCCTGCCTGATGTCAGTTGAAAATGACCTTCCAACAACACATTTGCCTCTTTTAATAGTTTAATGTTATTTTCCATACTTTTCTCATGAATTTACAGTTGTAATTCATATGCTCCTTTCTATTCTTCATTTTTAGCAGGGTCTTTTCGCCACCACGATTGTTTAGCAAGAGTGCTAAGTTCACCAAGATGCGCATTATCGCCTTCTATTCTTACAATTGAATTGCAGTTATCGTCAAAATCAACAACCGTTACGGATGCATTGTCATGCCATTTCATATCCGGCATATCCGACAGTTCATTGCCGTAATATTTACAAAGCAACACTTTAATTGCCGTTCCATGCGTAGCAATGCAGATAACTTTTTTTGCGTTGTTGCTTACAATCTCACAAACGACATTTAAAATTCGGTTTTGAAATTCAACCATTGTTTCGCCCTCCGGCATGCTAAGCTTTGAAGGGTCGTTAACCCAATGCCCGAAACTGTCGGGGAATAATAGCGGCAGCTGCTCCCAAGGCACCCCTTCCCATTTCCCACCGTAAACTTCACGCAGGCGAGTATCTTTAATTATTTCAATGTTTCTGCCCTTAGCAATCGCTTTTGCCGTTTCGTAGGCACGGTTTAAATCGCTTGAATAAATGGCGTCAAAAGGCTCGTTCGCAAGCCGTTTTGCAACAAGGCTTACTTGCTCTTTTCCGTTTTCGGTAAGGTTAGAATTATAATGACCGTGAAAAATTCGGTCAATATTCCCTTCCGCCTCTCCATGGCGTATAAAAAAAACCCTTGTCATAAAAAGTTTCACAACCTCTCTGCCCACAAAATCAACGAAAAACGCGCATATTCTTATCTGTGGGCAGATAAGGCGTACAACATCTGCAACTGTTTTTAATTTGCAATCACAGCCCCTATTATATCTTTTACATTTTTAATTTTATTTTTCACCAAATATTGAACAAACTGCTTTTTAATATCCAAAGCCGCCGTAGGCGTTACAAGATTTGCAGTTCCAACGGCAACAGCGGATGCCCCCGCAAGTATAAACTCTGCCGCATCTTCACCGCTCATTATACCACCCATGCCGATTATAGGCAAATCAACATTTTTTGCCACCTGCCAAACCATTCTAACCGCAACGGGCTTTACGGCGGGTCCGGATAAGCCGCCGGTGTTGTTTGCAAGTATCGGTTTTCTTGTGTTAACATCTATCTTCATACCCAAAAGTGTGTTAATAAGCGAAAGGGCGTTTGCTCCCCCCTTTTGCGCCGCAACCGCTATTTCCACAATATCGGTTACATTGGGGGATAGTTTCACAATAAGCGGCACGCTGCAATGCTCCCTAACCCGACCGGTTATGTCGTAAACAATGCGCGGGTCGGTGCCGAACGCAACGCCGCCTTGCTTTACATTGGGGCATGAAATGTTAAGCTCGATAAAATCAACCTCACCGCCCAATCTTTTTGCAATTTCACAGTTTTCTTCAATCGTGTTGCCCGATATATTTGCTATCACCTTTGTGTCATACCTTCTTAAATTCGGCAAATCATATTTCAAAAAGAATTCGATACCGCTATTTTGCAGCCCAACGCTGTTTAGCACCCCCGAATCGGTTTCCGCTATTCGAGGCGGCGGATTACCCTGTTTTGGGCTTAGCGTTATGGCCTTTGAGGTTACCGCACCAAGTTCGGACAAGTCGTAGTACCTGCTTATTTCCCAACCATTGCCGAAAGTGCCCGAGGCGGTTACTATCGGATTTTTAAGGCTAATGCCTGCAATATTTACCGACATATCAAGGTTATTCATCAAAATCAACCTCCCTTGCGTTAAAGATTGGTCCATTTTGACACACCTTTAAATATTTACCCTTTATTTTGCACACGCATACAGCACATGAACCAATGCCACAGCCCATGCGCTCCTCAAGCGAAACCTCGCAAAATATATCATTTTCTGCCGCAATTTCGGCAACCGCCTTCATCATACCGCGCGGACCGCAGGTGTAGACGGATGTTATATCCCCCTTTTGCAGCCGTTCTTTGAAAATGTCGGTAACGAGCCCTGCACAATTATAGCTGCCATCATCCGTTACTATGTGGGTTTTTGAACATACCGCGTTAAAATCATCTTCCATAATCACTAAATCTTTTGTTCTAAACCCTAAAATCGCTTCTGTTTTTTCTCCTAAAAACTTTGCTGTATAAAAAAGGGGAAAGATGCCTATGCCCCCCCCGATAACAAGCGAAACGCCATCGCCTTTTTTGTCAACGCCGAAATTTGTGCCAAGCGGTCCGAGAATGTCAAGCTTATCGCCAACGCTGTGTTGCGCAAGCAATTTTGTTCCCTTACCTCTTACGGCAAATGAAAACCTTAGATTATTGTCAAAATAATCGCATACGCTCATAGGTCGCCGCAGCATTACCCCTTCCCCGCACGATATATGCACAAATTGCCCTGGTTTGGGCTCTTGCGGAAAGTTTACAACAAAATCATAAGTATCGGGGCACAGCATTGTTTTTTTAACAATGGTGCATGAATGTGTTTTTTCCATATAGTCACAACCTTTTAACTATTTGCTTTATAACGCAACGATAGAAAAAATTTCGATTGCAGAAATTTTTTCTTATACTAATTCAATACTATTTTCCTTGCGGCAACGCCGCTGTTGACAACTTGTTTGTCAACATTTTAAATTAGAAATAGTATTACATTAATGCGTTTCAACAAAGTTATATTTTTGTTATATCTACAATGCTTGTTTCGGCGTTGCTTTTCATGCGCTGTACGCATTTTATAACCGCCGCCGCCGTGTCAAGAGATGTTAGGCACGGAATGGAAAGTTCAACCGCCCTCCTTCGCATTTTAAAGCCATCACGCTCTGTTCTTCTGCCTTTGGTCGGTGTGTTTATAACCAAATCAAACTGTTGTGCCTGCATCATATCCAAAATATCGAGCGAGCCTTCGCCTATTTTTAAAACGGTTCGTGTATTTACCCCTTTGCTGATAAAATGATTGGCGGTGTTTTCGGTCGCATAAACAATAAACCCTAAATTATACAACTCTTTTGCAATTTTCGCCGCCTCGTCCTTATCGGTATCACGCACCGTTATCAGCACGCTTGCATTTTCGGTGGGGATTTTAAGACCGCTTGCCACAAGCCCCTTATAAAGCGCCTCGCCAAAATCCTTTGAAATGCCAAGCACCTCGCCGGTTGACTTCATTTCCGGACCAAGGCTCGTTTCAACATCATGCAGTTTTTCAAAAGAAAAGACCGGCACCTTCACCGCTTTATAATCACTTTCCTTATACAGCCCTGTTCCATAGCCTAAATCTTTTAATTTTTTGCCAAGCACGCACTTTAATGCCAAATCGACCATCGGGATATTTGTCACCTTGCTTATATACGGAACGGTTCTTGAGGAACGAGGGTTCACTTCTATGACATATATTTCATCATCATATAACACAAATTGAATATTTACAAGCCCCACAACATTTAACGCCTTCGCAAGCTTTGTTGTGTATTCCACAATAACATCTTGAAACTTTCGCTGCAAACGCTGCGGCGGATAAACGGAAATGCTGTCGCCGCTGTGCACGCCGGCACGCTCCAAATGCTCCATTATGCCGGGAATAAGCAGGTCATCTCCGTCACATATTGCATCAACCTCTATTTCCCTGCCCAAAAGGTATTTATCAATCAATATCGGGTGTTCTTGCTTAACCCTGTTTATGATTTCCATAAACTCCACAACATCATAATCGTTAAAAGCTATTTCCATGCCCTGCCCGCCCAAAACATAGGAAGGACGCACCAAAACAGGGTAACCCAGCTCTTTTGCCGCCTCAAGCGCTTCGTCTTTCGTAAATACCGTCTTGCCCGCCGGGCGCGGAATACCGCATTTTTCAAGTATCTTATCAAATTTTTCGCGGTCCTCTGCGGCATCTATGTTTTCTTCGCTTGTTCCCATAATGGCAACGCCAAGATTTGACAATGTTTTTGTAAGCCCGATTGCCGTTTGTCCGCCGAATTGGACTATTGCGCCGTCCGGATTTTCAACCTTCACAAGGTGTTCAATATCCTCCGGCGTAAGCGGTTCAAAATACAGTTTATCGGCGGTGTCAAAATCGGTGCTCACCGTTTCGGGGTTGCAATTTGCTATAATTGTTTCGTACCCTTCCTCACGAAGCGCCCATACGCTATGCACCGAACAATAATCAAATTCAATGCCCTGACCTATTCGTATTGGCCCCGAGCCTAAAACAAGCATTTTTTTGCGACCGCCGGCGCTATGCTCCGAACAGTTGTCAAAAGTTGAATAGTAATATGGAGCGCCCGCCTCAAACTCTGCAGCGCAAGTGTCAACCAATTTATACGATGCGTAAGCGCGGTTTTTTATCTTTTGCCCGCTAAGCCGCTCAATGACGGCATCGGTAAACCCAAGCTTTTTCGCCTCTGCATACAGCCCGTCTTTTAAACCCTGCCGCAATTTTTGCTCCGTTTCAACAATGTTTTTCAACTTATATAAAAAGAATGTGTCTATTTTGGTTGCGCTGTGAATTTCGCTTATTTCTATTTCTTTTCGCATTGCCTCCGCTACAACGAAAATACGCTCATCGTCAATCACAAAAAGCTGTTTTGCAAGCGCATCTTTATCCATCTTTTTAAGATGCGAAAGCTGCAAATTATAAATGCCCAACTCCAAGGAGCGTGCCGCCTTCATAAGGGCGGCTTCAAACGACACCTCTATTGCCATAACCTCGCCCGTAGCCTTCATTTGAGTTCCCAACAGCCGCTTTGCCCGCACAAACTTATCAAAAGGCCAGCGGGGGAATTTTACAACCACATAGTCAATCGTAGGTTCAAAGCAGGCATATGTGCTGCCTGTTACCGCATTTATAATTTCATCAAGCCGATAGCCCACCGCAATTTTCGTTGCAACCTTTGCAATCGGATAACCGGTTGCTTTGGATGCAAGCGCCGACGAGCGGCTAACCCGAGGGTTCACCTCAATAACGGCATATTCCAAGCTTTTGGGGTCTAACGCAAATTGAACATTGCAGCCGCCCTCTATTCCAAGCTCCGTTATTATGATAAGCGCGGCGTTTCGCAGCATTTGAAACTCTTTATCCGAAAGGGTCTGCGCCGGCGCAACAACAATGCTGTCGCCTGTATGCACTCCAACAGGGTCGACATTTTCCATCGAGCAAATTGTAATTGCATTGCCTTTTGCATCCCTCATCACTTCAAACTCTATTTCCTTCCAACCGGACACACATCGTTCGATTAAAACCTGATGAACCCTCGAAAGCCTAAGCCCGTTCGGCGCTATTTGCTCCAAATCAGCCTCATTATATGCAATGCCGCCGCCTGTTCCGCCAAGCGTGTATGCCGGGCGCACAATTACAGGAAAGCCTATTTCAAGCGCAAAATCAAGAGCATCCTTATAGCTGTCAACAACCTTGCTTGCTATGCAAGGCTGACATATTTCCTCCATTTTATCTTTAAACAGCTGCCTGTCCTCCGCTGTTTTTATCGTTTCAACTTTCGTCCCCAAAAGCGTTACGTTTTGTTCTTCCAAAAACCCTTGCTCGGCAAGCTCCATTGCAAGGTTTAACCCGGTTTGCCCGCCTAATGTGGGGAGTATGCTGTCCGGTCGTTCCTTAATTATAATTTTTTTTAAAAAGTCGACATTCAACGGTTCAATATAAACCTTATCGGCAATGTTTTTATCCGTCATTATGGTTGCAGGGTTTGAGTTAACCAGCACAACCTCGATATTTTCTTCTTTCAGAGCGGTGCAAGCCTGCGTTCCCGCATAATCAAATTCAGCCGCCTGCCCTATTATAATCGGACCGGAACCGATAACCATCACCTTTTTGATATTACTGTTTTTGGGCATTTTCAATACCACCAGCCTTTCCGACCCACAAATTTAAATTATGTTTTTATAACGCTCTTATCGTGAGCCGGATAAGGCGTGCGAATTACAATGAACTTTAACTTTTTTTATAAGCCTTCATATATTTGACAAACTCCAAAAAAAGATAACCGGTATCAAAGGGCTGTAACAATTTCCCCGGGTAGAACTGAACGGAAAATGCCGCAAACTTTTTATACCCGATTCCCTCAACGGAATTATCGTTTAAATTATAATGGGTTATATCTGCCTTTTCCTTATCGACAGATTTTGATAATACAACATATTTATGGTTTTGAACGGTTATGTGAGATGCTCCGTTTTCCGCCCGTACAACAGGGTAATTAGCGCCGTTATGAGCATTTGCCATTCTTTCGGTATCAAACCCGCTTGCCAGCGCCATCAGCAAATGTCCAAGCCCTATTCCAAAAATCGGGATACCCGTTTTTTGCAACTCTTTAATGTTTTCAATTATCTCATTGCACTCCTTTGGGTTGCCCGGACCGCCGGAAAGCACAACCCCATCAAAGCCGCCTTCGATAATGGTTTTGGGGGCTGTATATGCGGGCATTACCGTTACTTTACATTCAAACTCGGTCAAAGTTGTTATAACACTTTTTTTAGTTCCCAAATCAATCAGCGCAACATTATATTTTGCCGTATCACACCCGACTTGATATTGTTTTTTGCAGGTAACTGCCCTAACCGCATCCGTCACCTTGTTTTCATCTATTCTTTTAACATCAAAATCACAATCGGTGGTTATAGCGCCTTTTACAACACCCCTTTTGCGGATTTCCTTTGTAAGCTGTCTTGTATCAATACCTTCAATGGCAACAATTCCGCTTTCTTTTAAATAATCGCCCAACGGCTGCGTCATTCGATGGTTGGAGGGCTCTTTACAAAGTTCCCGAACGATAAGCCCCCCGGCTTGCGCTTTACCCGATTCGCCGTCTTGGTCGTTTATCCCGTAATTTCCGATAAGCGGGTATGTCATCAAAACTATTTGCCCCCAGTTGGATGGGTCGGTAATAATCTCCTGATAACCCGTCATGGAAGTGTTAAATACTATCTCTCCTATTGCAGTTCCCTGCGCTCCGGCGCTTATTCCTTCAAAAATCGTGCCATCGTCCAAAACTAAAAAAGCTTTCATAATTAAACGCATTCCCCCTTATAATTTAAGCGCCTTTAAAATGTCGTCCCTCATTTTTATCGCCTCTTTGCGCGCCGCAAGCGAAAAATCCTCCGGCTTACAGTTTGATTTTTTATATGCGCAAATAACAGAGCGCGACGCGTTTATTATTGCGCCTTGTCCGTTTTTATCAAAAGCCGAAACAACATCGTCCGCCCCGCCCCCTTGCGCACCATAGCCGGGTACAAGAAAAAATGTGTGCGGCATTTCTTTTCTCAATGTTTCAAGCTGTTTGGGATAAGTTGCGCCAACCACCGCACCTACATCGGAATATTGATGCTTGCCGATAAAATCCTTTCCCCAGCTATTTACAAGAGCAGCCGCATGACTGTACAATGCCTTGCCGTCAACCGTTAAATCCTGCAGCTCACCCGAAGATGGGTTGGAGGTTTTAACAAGCACAAAAATAGCCTTCTCATATTGCAAAAACGGCTCTATTCCATCCGTTCCAAGATACGCGTTTACCGTTGCGGCATCTGCATTAAAGGCGGGCAGCTTTACACCGCCAACATCCGCTTTACCCAAATATGCAATCGCATATGCTTGCGCTGTCGTGCCGATATCGTTTCTTTTTACATCTGCAATAACATATAAACCCTTTGACTTTGCATACTGTATTGTTTTATGTAAGGCTTTTACGCCTTGCCAACCATACATTTCGTAATACGCCGATTGCGGCTTCACGGCGGGAATAATGTCGTGCAGCCTATCAATCAATTCTATATTAAATTGCAATATGGCATTTGCCGCACCCTCTAAACCGTTGCCATGTTCGGCAAACGCTTTTTTTATAATAAAATCCGGCACATATTCCATCTTAGGGTCAAGACCGACAACTGTTGGGTTGCCCTTTTTTGAAATTAACTCAATAAGTTTATCAATTGACATATTTATCTCCTTTTATAACGCAATGGTAGAAAAAATTTCGATTGCAGAAATTTTTTTTGCATTAATGCATTTCAACGAAGTGGGGGACATCCCCCACGAAGTTATAACAAAATTCCATCGCGCACAACGATTTTGCCGCCTACAATGGTGTACAGGACAGCCCCGCTCAATTCATATCCATCATAAGGCGAGTTTTTGCTTTTTGAATGAAACTTATTTACATCTATAATTCTTTTTTTATTTTCGTCTATTATAACAATATCGGCGGATTTACCTTCCGATAAAGCGCCTTTGCTGATTCCGATTATTTTTGACGGCGCATACGACATCTTTTCAATAAGCTCATTCATAGTGAGAATGTTGTTTTTCACCAAATATGTTATACCAAGCGATAATGCCGTTTCAAAGCCTATGATGCCATTTTGCGCTCTGTCAAATTCACAGTTTTTTTCATCAATATGATGAGGAGCGTGGTCTGTGGCAATGACATCAATAGTGCCGTCTGCAAGAGCTTGGATAATCGCCTCCCTGTCCTCTTTAGTTCTAAGCGGCGGGTTCATTTTCGCATTGGTGTTGTAGCCTTCAACGGCGTCCTCCGTGAGGGTAAAATAATGGGGGCATGTTTCACAAGTCACACGCACCCCTTCTTTTTTTGCCTGTCTTATAAGCTCTACCGCGCCTTTGGTTGAGACATGGGCAATATGAATTGCGGAATTTGTCGTTTTGGCAAGAATTATATCCCGTGCAACCATTATATCTTCAGCCGCCGAGCTGATTCCGCGGAGCCCAAGGTATGTTGACATATACCCCTCGTTCATAGCGCCGCCGTCTGAAAGCGCGGGAACTTCACAATGCGATATAACGACTGTATCAAAGGTTTTTGCATAGTTGAGCGCATTTCGCATAATCGAATCGTTGACAATCGGTTTACCGTCATCCGAAATCGCCACAACTCCCGCAAATTTGAGTTTTCCAATCTCTGCAAGTTCTGCACCCAGCGAGCCTTTTGTAACAGCGCCGATGGGAAAAACATTTACATACCCAACGCTTTCAGCCCTTGATTTAATAAATTCAACAACCGCAACATTGTCGGCAATCGGCTGTGTGTTGGGCATACAGGCAACGGAGGTAAAGCCGCCGGCGGCGGCGCTTCTTGTGCCCGTTTCAATATCCTCTTTATATTCCTGCCCCGGCTCTCGCAAATGACAATGCATATCCACAAGCCCGGGAGCAACTATTTTTCCCCGCGCATTTATGAGGTTAATATCCGCACCGCTGTAATCAAGATTTTTACCGACTTCTTCAATCACGCCTTTTTCAATGTAAATATCATACTCGCCGTCTATGTTATTTGCAGGGTCAATCACACGCCCGTTTTTTATAATTGTTCTCACAGTTATCACCGTTAGCCTTTCCGACTCACAAATTTTGATGAAACCTTTACGCCGCGCTTATCGTGAGCCGGATAAGGCGTGAAAATTCGCGTAAACATCGGGAGCTTTGAATTTGTCTATACTTCCCTGCCTCTTGTGTATAAATATAAAACTGCCATTCTTATTGCAACGCCGTTTGTCACCTGTTCGTTTATAACCGAGTTTTCGCAATCCGCAACAGAGGACGAAAGCTCAAGCCCCCTGTTTATCGGGCCGGGGTGCATTATCAAAGCATCATTTTTCGCAAGTTTTATTCTGTTTTCATTGATGCCGAAAAAATGCGCATATTCCGCAGCGGTTGGGTAAAGACCGCTCTTTTGCCGTTCATTTTGCATTCTGAGCGCCATTACAACATCCGCATCAACAATTGCTTCTTGAACGCTGTTATAAACCTTTGCGCCCATTTTTGCAATGTCAGGCGGCAACAAAGTGGCGGGCGCGCCTATTGAAACCTCTGCGCCAAGCTTTGTCAAACCCCAAATGTTGCTGCGCACAACCCTGCTATGTAATGCATCGCCAACTATCGCAACGCGCAAACCCTTTACCCTTCCCTTTTTTTCCGTTATGGTAAACATATCAAGCAATGCCTGCGTGGGGTGCTCATTCATTCCGTCTCCCGCATTTATTACGCCTGCATTGACACTTTTTGCTATAAGATTTGCCGCACCCGACATCGGGTGGCGAACAACTATCACATCCGTTCCCATTGCATCAATGGTTTTTGCCGTGTCGATAAGGTTTTCGCCTTTTAACACGCTGCTGTTTGTGGATGATACGCCGGATGCGGATGCGCTCATATACTTTGCCGCAAGTTCAAAAGAAAGACGCGTTCGAGTGCTGTTTTCATAAAACAGCGTCACTATGGATTTCCCCACAAGGTGACCGGTTTTTTTGTTTTTTTGCGACAGTATAAACTTCATTGTTTTGGCGGTGTCCAAAATCTTTTCAATTTGAGTTGCCGACAAGTCCTTTAGCCCAAGTAAATCCTTGCCGAAGCTTTGTTCGGGGTTGTTCATACAAAATTCCTCTCTATTACAACTTTATTTTCCGAGTCAAACTCCTTTACGCAAACGGACACGCTTTCACCGCTTGCCGTCGGCAAATTCTTGCCTCTGAAATCTGCCGATATGGGAAGTTCGCGGTGCCCTCTGTCAACCAACACGGCAAGTTGAATTTTATCCGGCCGCCCAAACTCCATAACGGCATCTATTGCCGCCCTTGCGGTTCGCCCGGTGTATAGCACATCATCAACCAACACTATTGTTTTGCCCTCAACGCTAAAATTTATTGATGTGCCGTTTATTATAGGATGGCTTGCAAGCATTGAAAGGTCGTCACGATAAAGAGTTATGTCAACTATGCCGACCGGAACATCTACCCCTTCGGCAGCTTTTATTTTTTTTGCTATGTGGCGTGCAAGGGGAACCCCTCTGCGCTGTATGCCGATAATTGCAACATTGTCCGTTCCTTTGTTGCGCTCTATGATTTCATATGCTATCCTGTGAAGGGCGCGCTCCATTTCTTTTTCATCCATAACAACAATCGTTTTGCTCACTTTCTTACCTCCCATCCGCTGATATTAAAAAATCCTTAACCTGCTGCAAGACGCAAGATAAGGATTAAACGCTCTTAATGTAAACACATATTTATAAATATGTGCTTGACCTCTGTATTCTTCCTTATCAGCCTCGCAGGACTAATTTAAAGGTATATTTGTGGATGTTTGGTTTATTATACTACATTTTTAATCATTTGTCTACACATTTTTCCCTTTAAAAATATTTTTGTTTTTTTGCGGCATTATATATACTTTTTCATCTGGGTCAGCGCCGATTTTTCAAGCCGTGACACCTGCGCCTGTGATATTCCTATCTCGTCGGCAACCTCCATTTGCGTTTTGCCCTCGTAAAATCGAAGGGTTAAGATGTGCTTTTCCCTTTCGCCAAGGCGTTTCATAGCCTCTTTTAACGAGATTTCTTCAAGCCAGCTGTCGTCATGATTTTTTTCATCTTTTAACTGGTCCATAACAAACAGCGCATCGCCGCTGTCGTGATAAACAGGCTCGAATAACGAAATCGGGTCTTGAATTGCATCAAGCGCCATAACGATATCCTCTTTAGGCAGTTCAAGTTCTTTTGCTATCTCCTCCAATGTAGGTTCCTTGCTATTTTGGCTTGTAAGCCTTTCTTTTACCGCCAAAGCTTTATAAGCGGTGTCACGAAGCGACCTGCTAACCCTGATAGAGTTATTATCACGCAGGTACCTTCTTATTTCCCCTATAATCATCGGCACGGCATAAGTTGAAAATTTCACATTGTGGCTTACATCAAAATTATCTATTGCTTTTATAAGCCCTATGCACCCAATTTGAAATAAATCATCAACATATTCGCCCCTGTTGTTAAATCGTTTAATCACGCTCAAAACAAGCCTTAAATTGCCCTTAATATAATCTTCCCTTGCTTTTTTATCGCCCTGCTGAATTTTTGCAAACAAAACCTCTTTTTCATCGTTTGAAAGAATCGGCAGTTTTGCGGTGTTAACGCCGCATATTTCAACCTTATTAACCAAAAAAAACACCTCCGAAGGGAATTTTGCAAGGAATATTGAATAGCGCAAATTAGCTATTCAACACCCTAACAAATATTGTATCCCTTAGGGGTGTTTTTATTCAGTTAATCATTTTTGATATCTCTTTTTTTAATCGACTTATTATGCGCTTTTCCAACCTTGAAATGTAAGACTGCGATATTCCAAGCATATCCGCAACTTCTTTTTGTGTTTTTTCATCGCCATTATTTAACCCAAATCTAAGCTCCATTATGCGTGTTTCTCTTACTGTCAGCTTTTGCATTGCAATTTGCAGAAGCTGGCGGTCAACTTCTTCTTCAATATTGCTGTGGATAATGTCATTTTCCGTGCCAAGCACATCGGAAAGCAGCAGCTCGTTGCCATCCCAGTCAACATTTAGCGGCTCGTCTATCGACACATCCTTCTTTTGGCAACTGTTTTTTCTGATATACATCAAAATTTCGTTTTCTATGCAACGCGACGCATAAGTGGCAAGCTTAATTTTTCGTTGCGGGTTAAAGGTGTTTACCGCCTTAATAAGACCGATTGTTCCTATCGATATCAAATCTTCTATCCCTATGCCGGTGTTTTCAAACTTTCTTGCTATGTAAACAACAAGGCGCAAATTTCTTTCAATCAAAACCTTTCTTACGCCCTTTTTGTCCTGCTCAATTTTGGAAAATAACTCACTTTCTTCCTCTGCCGTAAGAGGAGGCGGAATGCT
>Ga0265293_10006583_pt1 | contig 18496 bp, 33 predicted proteins | sample Munlanlewell138R_FD_192505 | JGI IMG/M metagenome (GOLD analysis project Ga0265293, IMG submission 192505) | Leachate microbial communities from a municipal landfill in Southern Ontario, Canada - Leachate well 138R | ecosystem: Engineered > Solid waste > Landfill > Unclassified | place: Canada...
AATTAGTTTCCAAGTTCCAGAATCTCCGTGAATGCCTCTCAAAACTCCTTTATAGGAAACAGAAATATCATCTTGTACAAATTCTACGCTGCTCACGGCCGCATATTCTCTTTTATTATAAGTCTCTCTATAATACCCTCTAAAATCTTCAAAAACCTGGTCTTGTATTATTTTCAAAACTCCATCTAACTTAGTATTTTTTATTATCATTTTAAAGCTCCTCCTAAATATAAATCTTTTGCATAAGTGTAAACTTCTTCAATACTTTTTCTAAAATCATCTTTTGCAATAAATTCTATATCTGCTTGATTTTTATCAGTATAAACTACTCTACTTTTATCCCCGCTTCTTTCTAAAGGTTTATATATAATTTCTTTTCCTGATAATTCACTTAATATTTCTGCAATTTGTCTTATTGAATGAGTTTCCCCAGAACCTAAATTTACCGGTTTACTAGGTTCTTTTAACATAGTCAAAATCATACCTCTCACAACATCTTTTGCACTTATAAATTCTCTTACTTCACTCCCGTCTCCCCATACTTCAATTACGTCGTTTAAAACTGCTTTCCTAACTAAACTAGTTATTACCATTGCATTAGGATTCATAAAATTATCATACTTACCATACACGTTCGCGGGCCTGACAATAAAACAATTTTTACCAAATTCTGGATATTGAATTTTGTAAGCATCAATTTGCATCTCTCCAGCTTTTTTTGCAAATGCGGGATATAAATCAGTTTCAGGATTTAGTACAGCTATTGAACTTGTATACAATACTTTTTCAACATTATTCACTCTACAAGCTTCTAGCATGTTTGTATTGCACTGAATCATGGGAACAAAAAAATCAACAGGTCTCTCTTTTGTCATTTTGGGAGAACCTTTTACTCCGTGTAAAAGAAAAGCAAAATCAATATCTTTTGTAAGATTTAAACAAGTCTTGAAATCTCTTAAATCTTTCCCAGTTTTAATATCTGCAGTCCTGATAAATTTAATATTATGAAACTCTTTTAAAACATCTAAAAACTCCTTGCCTACCATTCCTTCACTACCGGTAATTAAAACTCTCTTATTTTCAAAAATATTCATTATTTACCTCTTTATCTGAATAAAATCATCTGTAACGTCTCTTTCAGATTCTTGCGGTTGCGTGATACGTAATTGCATAGGATAATAATCGCCCCATATCCAATCACTTGTTTTATAATCAATATGAAAAACTTCTCCTCCTAATAAATCAGTTTCGATATTTAATTCAATATTCATTTTATGAATTTTTCCTTTCTTTTTTCCCATAACTACATAGCCTTCACCGGAAGAAAATATTTTAATTTCTATAAAAGTTGTATCCGTTTCATTTACAGCTAAACACCCGTCGCGGATAGAACTTACTAATCTTGAAGAGTTTGTAACAACTACTTGAGAAAATAAAGGAAAAAAACAACCCAATAAAAATATTAAAAATATTTTATTTTTCATCACATTTCACCTCGCTTTATAAAAAAAAAGACATCAAAATGATTTGGTAAAACCTCCATCAATCACCAAACATGCTCCGTTAATAAACTTCGCTTGTTCACTACATAAAAAAACAACTGCATTACTTATATCTTCCGGACAGCCAACAGGGGCTTTTACTTCTTTTGCATACTCTTCAATTTTAGATTTGGTTTTAATATATCCGGGACAAATTGTATTTACAGTTACACCTTCATACTTGCCTGCGATACTTTTTGCATACGCAATTTGAGAAGCTTTTGCCGCAGTAAAAATCGGATTTATTCCTTTTTCTTTACCGTAAATTGAAGAAATAAAAACAATCCTTCCCCATTTTCTTTCAACCATTCCCGGTAAATAATGATCTACAATTTTTACATTAATAAAAAAATTCTTTTTCATTACATCTTCCATATCTTCAATAGATGAAGTTCCCATACCTCCTAAATTGCAAATAATAATATCCGGAGACTTTATTTTTTCAAAAAGTTTATTTAAACCTTCATCTGTCATAAGATCATAACCAGTAGACCGAGAAATAACAAAATTAGCTTTCGTGCCAAAATTCATTAAAGCCGCGGAAACAGATAATCCTATTCCTCTACTATTTCCCGTAACTAAAGCTTTTTTCCCTTTTAAACCATAATCAATCATCTTTTTCCAATTTTTTTAAACAATACTTTGACAAGTCGATTTCTTTAGGTATAGAATACAAAATACCTCGGTAAGTTTTTTCAGGAGAACTCCAAACGTATTTTAAACTATCTATAACATCTGGAGTATATTCTATACCTTCAACTTTTTTATTTTTAACATCATCAATTGTTAAAATATTACAATAATCCCTAGTATTAACATAAAAATTAAAATTTGAATTTACTTTAAGTAACCTCTCTTTCACAAGGTCAAAATTAAGTGATACTCCATCGTAAATAATATGTCCAAGTCCTTCACAATCAAAATCATGAATGGCAATTATGCAATCTCCAAAATTTTCAAGTGCTTTTAATTCTTCGAGCACAACAAAACGTTTTTCTTTAGGCAAAGATGCATCGTAAAAATGTGCATCGAGATAAAAAAAAGGTATATTATCTTTACCTTTTCGTAATTTTTTCGCAATTTTAAATACTGTTAAAAATTTAGAGCTATCCATATTCAAAGATATCACATTGCTAGGAAAAGTATTCGCGGTATTTAAAAAATAAGTCTTGTTTATCTCACATGTATAAACAAGATCAAAGTTTAAAGAATGTAACTTAGCGTTAATTCCTTTAAAAGTACCTGTCTCTACAAACTCTTTTATGTCAAATTCATCCCGTAATTGAAGAATAGTTTTTATAGCACTTTTATCTGTCCAACTCATATAATCTATATAACCTTTTATTTAATTAAAGTTCTTCTACTTTCTATCAATTCATCCGTTAATTCAGAATTATATAAATCAGGTATTTCAACTAATACTGTAGGAATCTCAGACTCAATTGCTTTTTCGTATTCCGAATATATTTGTTCAGATTTTTCTAATTTAATTACTTTAATTTCTTTACACATTTTCTGAAGACCTTCACAATAATCACCGGAATGTTGTTCTCCAGGCATAAGAGGGTTTACACTGCCTATAGCAGTTCTTATAATCAATCCTTTTAACTTAAATTGATCTTTCGACATCAATCTAACTCTATCTGCGTGATTTACAAGCTGGTTAGTTGCAAGAATTAAAAAATCCATTCTAGGAAAAACGGAGCATACTTTTATACCTTGCAAAGATAATCCGATACTCATGCCCATTTGAATATCTTCAAAAACAGGTACTTCAATTCTTCTTTCTTCTGGAAGATGTTTTATCATATGGTACATACTAGTACCACCAAAACGCATATTTTGACCTAAAAACAAATAACCTTTTTCTCCTAAAAGGTTTGTAGCTCTTTGTAATTCTTCTTTATACGACATCATATTAAAAACTCCTTCCACTATCTTTTTTATTCTCATCATCAAATATAACAAACTCTCCTATTCCGTAATGAGGCCTTGTCCTAGTATATTTATAATATTTAATTATTTTCGGGTAAAAATTTGCAAGATTAATATAAAGTTGTTCTAATTCTCCTGCCCTAAAACCCCAAACTTCTTCAGTTTTAGTATCTGTACTAAGACCGTTGTCTTCAATTACAAAAACAATAGGGAGATTAAAATTATAAGCATATTTTAAACAATCAACAAATGTCCCTAAAGATGCAGTCATGTCTCCAATAAAACACCAAACTTTTCCAGATTCTTTATTAATTTTTTTAGACATCGCTACTCCTAATGCGATAGGCAAGGTTCCTCCTACGATAGCGCTAGAAAAAATATTACACTCGTTGTCCATAACATGTATAGATCGTAAATCCAGTATCCAATCAAGTAATTTTTGCTCTGGCATACCTTTTAATAATGAATGATAATGACTACGATAGGTTGTAAAAATAAAATCGTCTGGCTCTATTTCTTTAAAAATCTCTATTAATTCTTTCTCATTACCTCCGCTTAAATGTAAAGGTGCTTTAATCTTACCCTTTCTATACATCTGAACTACCTTATCTTCAAATGCAATTAATTTTTCTGGAGTATATGTTATATTCATTAATACCTCTTAATATCATTAAAAATATTCTATTTTTAAATTTTTCTCATCCATCATTTCATTTATAGTTTTCTCCAAATCTTCTTTTGTAGGTATTAATTGCGCTCTTCTTAAAGATTCTATTTTTAACCATTGTCTAAATTTTTTATTTTTACTCAGTTTTAAAAAAGCATCTTTTTTATTTTGAAACTGTGTCCGGTACTTACAAGACTCTTCTCGAGTATTAGATAATTTATGAATTATTCTTACACCTGTTTCTACTTTATTAACGTTTTGGCCTCCGTGACCGGAACATCTAAACGTTTGGAATTCAAAATCTTTCTTTGTTAAAGTCATTAATCGTGTTTTCATTTAGTACTATTATAATATTTTTTATACCAATCTAACGTCCTTGCTACGCCATCTTTAAAAGTTGTACGGGTCCTAAAACCTAAATTCCAGGCTTTAGAACAATCTAAAGTTAAAGAAGTAGAAATAATAGGTTTAGAAGAGTTATATCTTATTTTTAATTTTTTTCCAGATTGTTTTATAATTTCTTCTACAACTTCCTTTACAGAAAAGGCCCTACCAAGACCTACGTTATAAATATCAAACATCTTATCTTGTTTTGTTAATACAATATCTATAAATTGTACTACATCTTCTACATATATTAAATCTCTTTTTGTTTCCTCCCCATTACCCCAAACTTCTATTTCGTCGCCGTCTTTTGCATCCATAACTTTTCTGATAGTCGCTCCAAACATATGACTTTTTTCTAAATCATATTTATCATAAGGGCCGTAACAATTTGAATGACGAATAACAGTATGTTTAGTTTTACCTAACCTTGAATAAAATTCACACATCTTTTCAACATATACTTTTGTCCAACCTACTCCGAAATAGTTTTTATGAATTTCATCATTTGCATTAAAATCAGATTCTTTTCTCGGCTCTTCCCCTGGTTGGTACATTACACCGCAACTTAAAAATACAAAATGTCTTACACTATAATCATAACATGCTTGCAATATTAAACTATTCATAATTACGTTGTCAGTTACGTGTATATAAGGCCTTTCAACTATATCTTTTGAACCTGATGTAACTGCGGCAGCTTGAATAACTATATCAGGTTTAATAGATTTAAATAATTCGTTTACGTGTTCATTTTTTGTTAAATTGACTGTGTAAACTTGTACATTTTTAGGGAAGCCTAAGGACTTAAAAGAAGTTCCATAAACCTTGTAATTCTCTTTTTCTGAAAAAAATTCTGTAGTGTTTCTACCCATAAATCCGGTTGAGCCTAATACGAGCATTTTCATAATTTATCTCTCCAATAATTTAATAAATCTTGACAAATATCATCTATAGTTTTCTTAGGTTTCCATCCAGTTAAATTTTTAAATTTAGTACAATCAGGAATTTGTAAAGTAATATCTGTCGGACGAATTCTATTAGGATCTGTAATTATTTTAAATTTTTTTCTGGGAATAATACTTTTTGATAATAAATTCTCTAAAGCTTCGCCTACTTTACACACAAAATCTCCTCCTATATTATACACATCACCAACTCTGCCTTTCATTGCGCACAACCAGTAAGCTTCAACCGCATCATCAATATGAGAATATGTCCTTACAGAATCTAAATTACCTACTTTTATCTCGTAAAACTCTTCCACTTTTACATCTTGTTGCAAAGTATCAGAAAAAAAAGAAATAGGGTACTCCCTTTCTAAATAAAAATCCTTTTCATGTTGAACAATTTGGTATGCAAAATTAGATAAAGCAAATAGTTTACCTCTTCTACTTCCTTCATGAGAAAACATACGGGTTGTAATAATCTTCAATCCGTATGCTTTATGATAAAATTGTGACATTAAATCATGACCTACTTTTGAAATACTGTAAGGATTTGCAGCTCTTATAGGATTAGTTTCCTTAATAGGTACTTCATCTGGTTCTGGATTACCGTATACCTCTGATGAGCTTACAGATATAATAATAGGATCACAAATATTTTTATCTCTTGCACTTTTTAATTCTTCTAATAAATTTACTGTCCCAATAATATTTGTAGTTAACGTATAAATTGGAGTATTGAAACTAGCCATCGGATAGCTTTGAGATGCAAAATGAAAAACATAATTCGGTTGTGATACTTCTATAATATTTCTTAAGCTTCCTCTATCAAATAAATCAGCTTCTATAAATTTTACTCTTTCATCCCCATATAAATGTTTAATATTAGAATCATCACTTCTCCACCTGCGTGTTGCGAAGATTTTTACACTTTCTATATTTTCCATATTTTTAAGTATATAATCACACATATGTGAACCAACAAAGCCGGTAATACCTGTTAAAAGTATACGCATATTACTTCTCCAACATAGAGTTTTTAAAATTTTTATGACATTTTGTTTCTTCTAAAATACCTACTTTTTTAGTTTTATTTTCTAAAAGAAACGTAATTAAATCTTTTGCAGTATCTATACTATATCTTTTCTTACCTACATCTTCACATATTCCTTGTGAATGATCAAGCCAAAAAATTACAAAATCTTTTATTTCTTTTTCTGTTCTTTTAACTTTTTTATTCATTAAAAAAATATTATAAGATATAAGTGAAATCAGAGCTTCTTCAGAAAAATCATGAAAGTACGAAAAATGTATTCCAAACTCTTCGAAAATTTCATCTCTTTTATTTCTTTCTTTTCTTATAGCCACTAACGAGTCTATCAACTGCTTTCGTAAGCTTTTCATAAATCAAAATTCCTTTTTGCTCTCATTTGATATATTTTATGATTTCTTTTCCAACCCGCGGGGTTAGTAGTAGCGTCATTTTTCATAGATATTTCATCTTTTTTACTTAAACCTAAAGACCAATGCTTGTGTTGAAAAGTAAGTTGAGGAGCATGAATTAAATAACCTGATTTGTGAGCTACTTGATGCATATCACTATCTGCAAACACTCCATCGTATTCAGGATATAAAATGTATCCAAATTTTTTATAATACGCAATATTTGCAATATAATAAACTAAAACAATTCCATATGTCCTAACTCCATCGCTTACTCCAATAAATCTAGGTTCTTCGAAATTATTAACTCCTTCAAGTAATTTAAACAATTCCATATCCCAATTCTTAAAACAACCCATATCATCACTTACAGTAATAATTAATTCAGTAGTATCCGAAATACATTTCGCAGCGTTATTAAACGCTTGTACAACATTTCTAGAATTTGTAAAATTCATTATAAATTGACATTCTTTTTTAAAATCAAATAATTTAATATATTCACTAATCGTAGGATCATCGTCATCTAACCCTAAAACATACTGAATTTGTTCAGGAGAAGAAGCATTTTGAATCCATTCATTAAAACAATCGAATGCAATTTGAGGACGTTGTCGCGAAGCGTGAAGTAAAGAAATTCTTGTCATTAATACGCAACCTTTATCTTTAAGTTCTCGTTAAAAAAAAATAATAATCTGTATTAATTAAAAACTTCCTGTCAATATTAATAAAATAAATTTATATTGCAATTCTGTTACCCGTTTGTAGAAGGTAAAATTAAATCTACTATTTTTGGACTGTAAATATTAATATGTGCAATTTCACTGTCCGGAGCATGAGCTGCATTATAAAATCTATCTATAGGTCCGGGACCTGCTCCCTCTTTCGCCATATCTTCCTTACAATATTGTCGTCTTTGACCTCTCCACATTAATGCTTCATCGTTTTTTATTCGACAACTATTTTCAAAAATCACTACACCGTTACACACGGGAATTCCTTGAGTTTGTCCTTCAAGTTTTACATGATACTTTCTAATCCATTTAGGACCTCTTCTGTGGAGTCTCATATTTACTCCACGATTCCATTTATGGAAAAAATGATAAGCATCACGCACAGTAAATAACATATGAAAATCCCAAAAATTACTCCTATCAAAATATCCAGATAAAAACATTTCTGGAAAATTAATCGTCCATGTCATATCCGCATCTGGGGTAAAAACATAATCACCGGTGCAGTGTTCGAGTCCAAAATTTTGTTGCGCCGCAGTATAATCCCACTTTCTTTCATATAGTTTTAAAACTGGAATATCTTTTTGATATTCTTTTATTACATCAATAGTATTATCTTTACTTCCACCGTCAACTAAAACTATTTCTTTTAACTTATCTTGTAAAATAAAAAATAAATGCTTGCAAGACTCTAAATACCATTTTATAGGTTCCTCTTCATCTTGACAAATAGTTGCTACAGAAAGAGTACTCATGTTATTTCCTGTTCTTCTTTAAAAAATTCAGGATTAGTTAATCTATTCCCTATTACTTCATCAAAATTATAATCGTCTAATTCAAATTCTTCATTCGAACCTAATTCTTTAAATAAAAATTTACCTCTTTTTTCATTAAATTCTACTACCGCAAAATATGTAGCTCCTACACAATGTGCTAAGTAATCGTATTCTTCATTTCTTACAACATCTCCTTCAAAAAGATCGTGCCCTTCTATTACCGCTATAAAAGGAATAAATACTAAATCATCTTCAGCGTATTCATTACATAAACAATTATATGGAGTACAAATAAAATCTAAAAATTTGCCTTCACTCTTCTTAAAAACTTTAAAACTGTTTCTTTTCATCATTCCTCCAAGCAGGTTTGAGCCACTTTAAAATTTTTCCTTCTTTTAAATTTTCTATCATTTACAACCTCTTGCAACCTCTTTCCAATCAATCAAAGGAGATTCCCAGGGGGAATGACAATGCGTAGCTTTTCCTGGAATAGGTGTTGCAAGTTTTCTTCCTTTTTCTTTTAAATCCCTAAATGTAGAAAAAGAATCTGGCTTATCGCTGTTAAAATTATATTTATATAAAATTTCTTTATCTTCCTTCAATGTTCTTACTCTTGTAGCAAAAGTTTGAACAGTAGAATTAGTAAATTTCCAATGTGATGATTTTGTTAAAAATACTTTCGTCTCTTCTCCAAAATCATCAACATACGGATTAACTCCTTTCTTATATTTATCTGCATGATCATACAAACTAACATAATCTGCTTTTTCAAGTCCTTCTATAATTAAATCTCTCGATGCTTTTGGATGATGTAAAAAATCATCTTCTACAAAATATACTATATCATTATCCTTTAATTGAAACGCGAGTTCAAAAGAATATTTCAAAGAACCTGAATTTCCATTATTAGTTATATAAATATTACTTTTAGGTATATGCCGTATAAGATATTTTTCTCTAAAATACGCAAAAAAAGTTGAGCAAGAATCTGCGATAAATAAACAATTCTCTAAGCCTATGGTTTTTTCAAAATTTCCTAAGCATTCTTCTTTTGTAATATTAAATAAATTAGTTTTTAAACTTTTATCACAAAATCTATAAATTACATAAAACATCTCGATACTCTTTTTCTTTGTAGCGGGAGAAGGATTCAAACCTCCGACCTACAGCTTATGAAACTGTCGAGCTGATCTCTGCTCTATCCCGCCTTAAAAGATCGCGGATGAAAAGTTATTTTTTTATAACAACTAAATATAAATTACAGATATAAAAGCTTTGAATTTACTCTTTGCAATTGCAAATAAAATTCCTTTTCTGTTCATTGAGCTTCTGATACTCTAGTATCGAATAAAAAATAACTTATCCTATTGTCCTCTTTTTACAGAAGAGGAGCTAATAGTTCATCCGCACTAAAATCAATATCTACTTCAGTTATTGCATTTGATTTTTTTATAGAAGTATCTACTTTAAGTAGAAATCTTTGTAACTCTACAATTTTTTTATCAACTAATCTTACATCATATTGAGGTTCTACTACTTTTTCTGTAGCCCCAAAATAACGTTCCTTTTTCGAAACATTCTCCTGTAAAGATTTTAAATTATTAATTCTTTCTCTTACAGCTTTTGAAAGTACTAATAATTCATTAATAGTGTGTTTAGCCATTTTTATAAGGTCCTGTTTTATTTATAATATGTGATATTATACTGTAATCTAAATTAAATATTTCTCCTATCTCCTTTTGAGTTAATTTACCTGTTTTATAAAATTTTCTAATAATATTATTTTCCCATTGTCTTAATTTATTCCACGTTAAAAACGCGCCGTTCTTTTTACTATAAAAAGGTATTTTTCGAATATCTTTTGCTACCCCGATTTCAAATTTTTTAATATATAAATGATTTGGATTGACGCAAATCGGATTGCCACAAATAGTATATACTTCATCAATAGGATCAAAATCATCATTATGCATTGCATAGCTTATTCTTTTAGCATTATACATAACACCATTTAAAGATAAAAAAGGTTGTGCATCAGGTTTATATTTATGATTAATAACACCAACCCAAGTCCGGCATTTATTTCTGTTCTTATGAACACACTGAAAAAACCTTTCCCTTACGGTTAATTTGCCTTTTTGATTAACTCTCCTATCAAAATCAATTTGATTCTCAGGTATTCTACGGCTATCTTTTTCTCTTATCCTTGACATAATATACTACTTTTAACTAGTTCTGGTTTAGCAAAAATTTATTGTTTCCTTTAATATTTTTTCTCTGGATCGTAATCAATTTCAACCCCTATAAATTTCGGACGCTTCAAATATTTATCCATAAGTAATTTTACCATATTTTTATCCATCTTCCCGTTACCTGCTCCGAGTATTGGAACATATACTTTATCGCTTTTAAAACTTTCTGCATTTTCATTTAGCCAAATAAGAGAATCAGTAATTGTTTCTTTATTTGCATCTTGTTTCCAGCTTAAATAAGGTTGTTGTTCATTAAGAGGTTTCGTAGGAACTAAAATAAGACGTATATCTTCATAATATTGATAAGGTTCTCTTTTAATACAATTTTTACCATATCTAAAAGGAAGTCCTACTATTTTTTCGGAAGCTTGTTTTGAAAGACCTCTTCCCATTACATTACTTCCATCGCTCTTCCAGCCAGCGTTAGTAGGAATAACTATAATTTTCCCTAATTTCCAATATATCCAAATATCTCCTTTAACCCATTTCATAAACTAACTTTTCCTTCTGTGCGTATATTCTTTTGCGACAACTTTCATATACTCTAAATTTTCATTTATTACTAAAAACGCACTCCACAATTTGCCTATAAAAGGTTTTTTTGGTAAAAACATTGTACTATCAAAATCTATTTTATTCGTAGAGCGTAAAAATTCATAAGTACCTTTATTCATTTCAAGAATATCTACTGGAGCGCTTTTACTATCCATAAATAAACGACATGTTTTATTTATGCTCTCTAAAAAATCTATTTTTTCTGTTTCCAATAACTTTAAAGTATCCGCTCGCATAAACGATTCAACGATTGCAGGAGTATAAGTATCCTTTTTTGGATAAGAACAATATTTATAATTATTTACAGGCATAGAAGAAATTAATTTCTTATCTTCTTTTGTCAAAATTAACATAATAGGTATCTCGTTTGAATCATAAATATTATTACCTATTTTCACTTTCATATTTCAATATCCCAATCTTTAAATTCCGCCGCAAGGCAATCTGTTTTATAATCAAACCCTTTACTTTCTCCTATTTCCTCAAGCACTCTATTCTTCGCTTTATTCCTTAATCCATTTATACCGTGAGTTAATTTTAATTTTTCTAAATCTTGTTTCTCTCATTTCCTTGCAGCACTTTCATTATACCAAATATGAGTATTTAATTGACCAATCAATAAAATTGACCTTATTAATTTTCCAGTTATTTCAACATCTCTGTCTCTAAAAATTGCATCTAAATCATCTAAAATATCGTTTATTTCGTCTACATATACATCTTTTTTACCCGGTAAAAATATTTGTTTTAGTAAATCGATACTTAATCTATCAATTAAATCAGCAACAGAAGGTAAATATTTTCTTTGTATAAAATTTTCTCCTTCTTTAATTTTAAACTCTCCTAAATAAGTATCTGTCATTAATTACCTCCGATAAGCTTTTTTCCAAACCCCAAATGGATATTTTCTTTTATAAAATTAGATTCCTGAAAAATCTATAGACTCTTTTAAATCATTTTCTATCGTAAATATCAATAACTTAATTAACTCATTATGCATAATCTTCCAATTATAGTTTATTTCGGCGTATTCAGTATCTGTACAATCTAAATTATAATAAACGTGTACACCTTTTTCTACAATATTTTTACATTTATCAATAATAAAAAAATATCCAGTAGAATCACTTTCAAAAATAACATATTCTTCTTGAGCTTGTGTAAATAATAACAATGTTAGAAATAAAAATAATTTATTTATCATAATCCCCTCTCCTCTTTAAAATCTTCGTTTCTCCAAAATACCTTCCACATATTTTTATACTTGCCTGTTTTATCGCACTGTGACTTACCAGGTTTTTCAATTCTATCAATAATGGAAGATGCAGTTAACTTTTTATTAAAATAAAAATAAATTGGATCACCTACTTTTGCTCTTACCGGCCATCGAAAAGCCCAAAACTCTTGCGCTCCCTCTTCGGGTTCTTCCCAAAAATGATCAATTGCTTCTTTAGGTACATTAATTCTCATAAAATATATAAAATTAAAACAAAACAAGGAATTAAAATATGCAACGCGCCGCAATAAATTCCGTGAATAATAGGAAAATTATCAATAGGATTATTAGGTACTCTCTCAATCCAATCTTTCAGTGTATAAAAAATGCTTGTAATAGGTAACCAATAAACGATTTTAGTTTTTAGCATAATTTATTTTAACCTCTCCCTGCCTTAAACTAGAATTAGCATAAACGGGAATTTTATCAAATAAAATACCATATTTCTTCTCTTTCATTTTTGTAACATAATCAGTACTTTTATAATTATCTCCTCCGAAAAAACCAAGAGTATAAAAATTAGCTTCAATAGATTCTATCTTATCTAAATTCTCTTCAATTTCTACTAATTTTTTGTTTACTTGTTCTTCAAATATATGCATCTTTTTATTTCTATAATACAAAAACTAATCTTTTTCTAAAATTCCATTTTCAGAATCCCATACTGCTTTTTGTAATAATTCATTAACCGGTTTATTTTCATTTTCAAATCTACAATCCATTTCTCTCAGTACGTATAATTTCTTACCTATTTTTTCTGCGATTTTCTTTAAAATTTCATCATCTTCTGTTAAATCTAAATCACCAAACCAAATCTTCCCATCTTCTTCCGTCAATACATTAGCATTAAATACAGTAAAATTACCAGGATTTACTTTTCGATACAAACTCTTAGACCCGCTAATCATTCTTCCTGTAATAAAACCATTTTCCCAAAAAACTTTTTCCATAACATTTTTCCATATTTTAAAATTTATTAATTAAAGTTAAATTATTCTTTATTTTAGAAATAAATTGAGCGTATCCACTATCTTTAAATTTTTGTAAGTAATCTTGCATAACTTTTGGATGAGTGCCTTTAAACTCTTTTATTTTATTATCAACGACATTACTTTCGAATAAATACACATAATCGCAATATTCTTCTCCTAACCTCTCTTGCATTTCTTTCATTTTCGGATCAGGAAAACCTATATCTTTAAAAAGATTTTGAAAATCTACCTCTTTTTTAAACCCTTTTTTTGGATCTTTCATCTTGCCATAATGAAAAATTTCAATATCAGTTTTCAATACTTCATCTGCGGGAACTAAATTTCCATATTTATTAAACTGTACGCCATCTCCGATCACTTCCCAATTCTCGCCTCTTTTCACTACTCTAACTAATTCTGAGTAACAGAAAGGAAATACAGTTTCGGGGTTTCCTATAAAATGATGATATTGCCACATTGCTGCGGTCTTGTTATTCAAGTGCATTAGGTTTGGTAACCTTCTTAAAAGATCTAAATCTTTTTCATGCGCGACCTCATCGGATTGAAGTTGAATACAATATTTAATATTTTCAGCAATATGGGTCATAGTCCAGTTTGCAAGAGTACTAATTTCCGAATAATGAGTAACCCACTTATGTCGTAGTAACTTTATTTTATCTGGATATTCATCACGCAATTGTAAACATACTTCCCAAGTATTATCTTTTGAATAGCATTCTGTTAATACAAATTGATCCACCGCATCGATAACGCTTTTTATTGATTCTACAAAAGGAATATCAAAATCAATTGCGTTATAAATATAAGAAAAGCCCGCTAAATTATTTTTCATAAAAACCTTTATTTTTTATTAATTCTTTCTTCTGCCATTTTATTAATTTTTTTTCTTAAGTTTTGTTCTTCGTAACTATACCCGCTCCATTTTTGCTTCAACTTTTCATTTTTCTCTTGAGTTACTTTACCTAAATCCTTTCCATCTATTTCTCTTCCCGCTCCCTTTACATGAAAAGAAAGAGGAAACATTTTTAATAAAGGCTCATTGCAAAGTTCGCAGAATACTGCAGTAGAAGAACTAAAAACGTATTTTTCTACTACCTCGTTATATTTATTACAGCTAATATTAGTACATTTAAAACGATAAATTCCCATTGCTATATATTATTATTTATAAATTTTTCAACATCGTTTGAATATTTGAGTAAAGTTTCTCCTAGACGTCTTGTTTCACTTATACCTACAATATTTTCATCTTTATTCATGTGTAAAGGTTCCCAACAATCTTCTACTTTATATTTACCCTTAATAAGTATACTAAAAGCTTCTTTTATTCTCCAAAGACTTCTTTTAAGAAAGTTTAAAAAATAAAAATTTCTAATATAAGTAGCCTCTAAATCGCTTCTTGTCGCTACAAAATTTAAAGAAATCGAAATATCTTTTATTTCTTTATTAAAATAAATATCTTTCTTTACAATTAATAAATGATCTCTGCTTTGACAAGCACATTCAAAAAATTCAGTCTCTGTAAAATTTTGATTATTCAAACGATTCTAATTCTCCTAGATAACATACTCCATATTCTAGAATATCGAAACTGTCGTTAAGTATTTCTTCTTGCAATTTTTCTGCTTTTCTTAATGCGTCTTCTTCATTAGTAAAAACCTCACTCTCTCCAAAATAGTCTTTCAATATTTTTTTCTTTTCGCGCTTCCTTTAGGATAATAGTTAATATTTTCAATTGCTTGAGCGTGAATTACTCTCCACCCCTCTGGAAATTTTGCAATATAAATACCATTATCAGCTGACATTATCTTCTATCACCATTTCAAAAAATAGAGGATTATCTTCCTTATCGTCTCTATAAATGAGACAATCAATAAAAATTAACCTGGTCTTTTCATTCCAATTTTCTTTATATATAAAAACATTTTGATTAGTGTTGGTATCTATTATGTCTTTTATAGGAGTATGTCCTACAATCTGAATATATCCTTGTAAAGGGTCTTCTAATAATTCTTGCATATCCGCCCAAAAAATTCCTCCTTGATTGTCATAACCTCCGCGACTTTTTCCTATTTTCATTAACAATCCAGATTTCTTTTCCCATAGAGTGTTTAAAAATAATGCAATATTAAAATTCGAAAAATTCTTATGAAATTCTTTTAAAAAAAGATCGTAATATTTTTGAAGTACTCCGGCGTGGGTTACTAAAATATTATCTTTTTGCCATGCGACTTTAAACAAATATTTGTTATAGTTATATAAACTATTAATAGGGACAACTAATTTTTCATTAAACCCAGACCCTCTCATAGTATAAAAATAAGGAGTATCGTATAATAAATAGTGAATATCATGATTTCCTAATAAAAAAACAGTTTTATCTTTATTAGAATTTCCAAAATCTATAAGATTTTTAAAATTTTCAATTTGCTTTTTAATAGGAACATGAAAACTATCGAAATAATCCCCGAGAAAAATGATTAAATCGTATTCTTTTTCAATCGCTTTTTTCCATAAATCCTCTCCGTGTAAATCTGCTACAAAAAGTATCTTCATAATATATCTTTATCTACCTCATTGAATAATTTACGGCTATCATCTCTAGCTTGTATTTTTCTATCTACAGGAAGGTTGTAAGAATCAATTTGTAAAAATATAGCTTTTAATAAATATACTAAACTCGTTTCAAGTTCTTCTATTTTTTGAAATATATCATTATAAGAAATATTCGCTTTTTTAGAACAATTTTCAAAATGTTTATCTCTCCATAAAATATAATCAGTAATATTATGTTCTTTTTCACTACCGCAATATGGACAAATTACAAAAGTAGACATTTAAACATCCTCGCGTTCATAATATTGTAAATATTCATTATACATTCTTAATTTAATTTCTCTCCATCTTCCGAGTACCGTATGGCGGGTAATAAACATATATTCTCCTTTTTCATATTTTCTTCTTTGTTCAAATTTTAATATCTGCCTAATATCATTAAAAGTTAATCCCGTTCTAAAAGTATCGTAAGTTTCTACCATTTATTAATTACTAATAAGTTTTTCTATATTGTTTTCTACTTTATTCCATCCTTCTTTATTCTGCCACATTTTTAAAATACTATCCATAAATTTTTCATCAAGGAAAAAAGCATCAACATAAGTGGAAGATTGCAATAAACTTCTCTTATATTCCTCAAGTTCAAAAAAATTCATCAATTTAAGTTTCCAATCTATTTCACCGTCAATCTTCCTTAAAAGTATAAAATATTTTTGTCTTTTTACCAAAATTATTCCTCAAATATTAAACGTTTTGCAAGTTTCCCAATTTCAAGAATTCCGAAATTTCGAGCTTTTTTATAAGCATTTTCACCTTTTTGTGTAATCTCATCTCTATTATTATACACATATCTAAATAATTCTACTAAATGGTCCTCGTCAGGTTCTGCCCATTTACCTCCAATATAATTTTGAAAATATGGTAAATATTGAAGAGGTATATCCTCTAATTTATAATCAATTAACCACCCTGTATTTTTATCAACGATGTCAAGTACCCCGCTATATCCGGTAACTATTGAAGGTATTCCGAGAGCTGCCGCTTCAACTACGGGTAATCCAAATCCTTCTCCCTTGGTAGGTAAAACAAATACATCAAAATTTCTGAGTAATGAAGGAATTAATGCATCTTCAATATAGGTTGAGGTTACTAAAATAGTAGGTTTATCATCCCTATCTCCTACAAGGTTTCCGATCCAATTCCTAACGCTTATTCCTTGTCTTTCGAGTTGTTGCTTCATAGAAAGCGAATGAATTGTAAGAGATACATCATCGTTTTTAGTAAAAGCCTTACAAAAAGCTTTAATTAAAATATCCGGAGCCTTTCTTTCACCAAAATGAAACATCGAAACAAAATTTAATCCTTTTAATCCATCAATAGGAATTTTATCTCCTTCTTTTTTGAATAAATCTAAATTTACAGAATTTGGTAAAACATAAATAGGTGTTTTAACTCCAGAAGTTGACATTACTTCTTTAAAAAAAGTTGAAGTAGTTAATACTTTATCTACATTATTTAATTGTAATACCCAATCAGCGTTTATTATATTACTTTCTCCTGTAGTATGAGCGATTCTTTGTTTACCTGGAGGCATTAAGTACATATGATCACCTTCACAAGATCTTAACACTGTTCTATTCCAATAATCGTTGGGTTTTTGAATCATCTCTTTAATTTCCCAATCCATCATTGATTTTTTATCATAATGATACTCAACCGGAGCAATAGATACATCAACTCCATTTCTCTTCAACCCTTTTGCTAAATTACGCATTACGTGACAAAAACTCCATTCACTGTAAATTTGTGAAGTGAGTAGAAGTCTATAAGGATTCTCTTTCTCTTCCTCAAAAGGAATTGCTTCTACTGTATGTCTTAAATTACCATTCTCTAAAGTTTCTACTTTAGTTTCACTCCATCCTTTTTTTACTTTTAATTTTTTAAGAGGGTATTTCTTTTCGTCATCTCTTTTCAAATAAAACTTAATTTGATTTTTATCACTAATCTTTTTCTTTACATCATTTTGATTTCCAAAAATAGACTTAGATGTAATATTTTCATAATGTATCGCTTTTGCGTTAGGATCAAATACTGTAATATAATTAAAATTTCTAGCTCGATAACAGTAATCTACTTCTTCAAAGTAACCATATTCGAATCTTTCATCAAACATTCCTACGCTTTTCGTTACATCTCCTTTTATATACATTAACGCGCCAGTAATATATTCTTGTTCCTCTATTTCATCATGACCTGTGTAAAATTCTTCTCGTAAACCTCCTCCTTTATGCTGCCCCCATCCAAAAACATTCAAAAAAGCTCCGGCATGTTGTATAGCCCCATCTGGAAATAATAATTTACCTCCTACAATACCAATATTATCTTTACTATATGCAGTAGTTATTAAATTATCAATACATCCCTCTAATAGTACCATA
>Ga0265293_10006584_pt1 | contig 18495 bp, 21 predicted proteins | sample Munlanlewell138R_FD_192505 | JGI IMG/M metagenome (GOLD analysis project Ga0265293, IMG submission 192505) | Leachate microbial communities from a municipal landfill in Southern Ontario, Canada - Leachate well 138R | ecosystem: Engineered > Solid waste > Landfill > Unclassified | place: Canada...
CGTCGGCGAGAACTGCCCCTTCGTGAGCCCGTAGATGCGGTTGTTGAAGAGCACGACGGTGAGGTCGACGTTTCGTCGCATCGCGTGGAGCAGGTGGTTCCCGCCAATGCTCAGCCCGTCCCCGTCGCCGGTGATGACGAAGACCTTCAGCTCCGGCCGGCTCGTCTTCAGCCCCGTGGCCAGCGTCAGTGCGCGGCCGTGGATGCTGTGGAACCCGTACGTCTCCATGTAGTACGGGAACCGGCTCGAGCAGCCAATGCCACTGATAAAGACGATGTTTTCCCGTGGAATGCGGAGCTCTGGCAGCATCTTTTGCATCTGCGCCAGGATGGAGTAGTCTCCGCAGCCCGGGCACCACCGGACCTCCTGGTCGGACACGAAGTCCTTCCGCGTGAGGACCGGCAGCTCGTCGGAGATGACGTTGCCGTTCGTACTGGCTTGCGTTGTCATCGAAATTTAGCCTCCCGCGAGCACGGCCGCGGAGCCGAACTGGAACTCGTAGGGGCCTCGAAGCCCCAGGAGTTCGTCGATCTTCCCCTGGATCTCGGCGATCTTGAACGGCTGGCCCGCAATCTTATTGAACGGGACCGCGTCAATAAGGAACTTGCTGCGAATCAAGAGTGAGAGCTGCCCCGTGTTCAGTTCCGGGATCAGCACCTTGTCATAGCTTCGGAGCACCTTCTCCAGGTTCCCCGGGAACGGGTTCAGGTAGCGAAGGTGTGCCGAGGCGACACTCTTGCCCTGCTGCCGCGCCCGGTCACACGCCGAAGTGATCGCACCGTACGTTCCACCCCAGCCGAGCACCAGGAGCTCGCCCTGCTCCGGCCCCTGAACCTCCAGGTCCGGAATGGCTTGCACCGCCCGCGCGACCCGCTCCTTCCGGAACATGGTCATCTGGTGGTGGTTCAACGGGTCGTAGCTGATGTCACCCGTCTTGGCCGACTTCTCCAACCCGCCGATGCGGTGTTCCAGCCCCGGCTGGCCCGGGACTGCCCACGCGCGCGCCAGCGTCTCCGGGTTCCGGCGATACGGCTGGAAGTCCTCCGTCTGTTCGGCATAGCTCCACTCGATCTTCGGCAGCTCATCCATCGAGGGGATGCGCCACGGTTCCGAGCCGTTACCGAGGTACCCGTCGCTCAGATAGATGACCGGCACCATGTACTTCAGCGCCAACCGGAACGCCTCGATCGCCATGAAAAAGCAGTCCGAAGGTGTCGCAGGCGCAACGATGATCACCGGCGAGTCGCCGTTTCGTCCGTACATCGCCTGGAGCAAGTCCGATTGCTCGGTCTTCGTCGGCATGCCCGTGCTCGGCCCCGAACGCTGCACGTCGATGACCACGAGCGGCAGTTCCGTCATCACGGCAAGGTTGAGTGCCTCACTCTTCAGCGCCAGGCCCGGGCCACTCGTCCCGGTAAGGGCGAGGTGGCCGCCGTAGGCAGCACCGATCGTCGCACCAATGGCCGCGATCTCGTCCTCCGCCTGGAACGTCTTCACGCCGAAGTTCCGGAGCTTCGCCAGCTCGTGCAGGATGTCCGAGGCCGGCGTAATCGGGTAGCTACCGTAGAACAGGGGCAGCCCGCTCAGCACCGACGCTCCGATGAACCCGAGCGCGGTCGCCTCGTTCCCGCTGATATGGCGGTAGGTGCCGGGGCGGACTTTCGCCGGCTCCACCTCGAAGCGCGTGTGGAACAGCTCGCTCGTTTCGCCGAAGTTGTACCCTGCCTTCAGCGCCCGGAGGTTCGCCTCCAGCTGGTCCGGCATTCGCTTGAACCGCTCCGTGGCCCACTTCACCGTGGTCTCCATCGAGCGGCCATAGAGCCAGAGCACCAACCCGAGTGCGTAGAAGTTCCGGGACTTGAACTTCTGGGCTGCGTTCAGGGGGAGCCCCTCCAGCGCCAGTTCGTTCTGTCGCGTGATTTCAATCTTGATGACCTGGTAGGCGGCCAGGCTCCCGTCTTCCAGCGGGTTCGCCGCGTAACCGGCCTTCTTCAAGTTCGCCGCGCTGAACTCGTTTTCGTCGACGATCAACAGACCGCCAGCGCGAAGATCCCCAATGTTGACCTTCAACGCCGCCGGGTTCATCGCAACCAGCGCGTCCGGCTGGTCGCCCGGTGTCATGATGTCGTCGCTCGAGAACGAGATCTGGAAGCCCGAAACCCCGGGCAGCGACCCCGTAGGGGCGCGGATTTCCGCCGGATAGTCCGGCAGCGTCGCGAGATCGTTACCGAAGACCGCGGTCGTCTTCGTGAATTGCGTACCCGTCAGCTGCATCCCGTCGCCGGAGTCGCCGGCAAACCGGATTGTGACGCGGTCGAGTTCTTCGACCACATGCTGTGGCTTCGCGGGGGTCTGACTGGTCATTGGACTCTGCTATCCACCTTCTCGTTTCTCCATTACCTGGTGAGGGCGTGGAGGTAGGTTCAACACATCTTCGGGAAACGCTTCCGCGAGGTGTCGCAGCAGGTCTCCCAGGCGAATGAGGCCGACTACCTGGCCATCGGTGACGACTGGCAGTGTTCGATACGAATGCTGGCGCAACCTCGCGATCGCATCTGCGACCGTCCCGCTGGCCGTAAGTGTGTGCGGTGAGCGCGTCACCACGCTCCCGACTGGTTGGTTCCAGTCGTAGCCCACATCCATGCATTTCGTCAGAACGTCGCGTTCTGTGAAGATGCCCGCGAGCTTCCCCTCTTCCATCGCAAGCACACAGGAGCGCGAACCTTCGCGCATCAGGTCCAACGCTTTGCTTACTGGATCGGATGTGGAAACCAGCGCTGGCTCCTCAAACGGGAGCCGTGCGAGCGGCTGATCGATAAAGCGACCCAACCGGGAGCGGTCCATATCTGCCCTAGTCTTAGGCAGGTTGCAATTGCATCGCGAACGAAACGCCCGGACGCCCCTACCCAATCCAGTCTACCGCCTTTTGCTTTCTTTTGCAGGGCACTGCTCCCACCGCCGCCATAGCCCCTACGACGACTACCCATTTTCCTGTCGATGCCACCGCATGATCACTGCAGTGCCTCCGGCTGCCGTCCGATAGTGCCAGTACGCAAAGCACGCAACGGAGCGTAAACATGGCTTCGAGGGCACCGATCCAGGCAGTCCGAGCTGACTTCCTGGATCCCTCTCTCTATGACGATACAGGTCTCGCCGGCGTCCCTCGACTGAGCCGTGGGACGCTGCTCACTGCCCTCAGCAGGGCATTCGATCTCGCCGAAGGGCGCCGTCCCGGTCACGCTCAGCGTATCGCCTACATCGGCGTTTATCTCGCCACCGAGCTCGGCCTCGATTCCGCCCGCATTGAGGAGGTGTTCTTCGGCTGTCTGCTCCACGACATCGGCATGGCCGCCATGCCGGCCGCTCCCCGTGTCGAGACGGGCCGCGGCTCGAAGCTCATCTCAGGCACGGCCAGCGCCCGTGAAGTCCTCGCCGCCGTGCCAACGGGCGGCTGGGTCGACGTTCTCCAGGCGCTCACCCAGCACTGTGACGTTGGTTCGAAGATCGTGCGGCGCCTCGGCCTTGGCGAAGCCGTCGCAAAGGCAGTCGCTTCCCACCACGATTGCTGGGATGGCAGCGGGCTCCCCGGCGTCCAGGCCGGCGAACGCATGTCTATGGTCGCCCGCATTGTCGCCGTTGCCGACCGCGTCGAGTCAATGATCGATGCGGAAGGGTCGCCCCTGCTCGTCCGCCGGCGTGGACCACAGCTCGTGCGCGAGATGGCCGGCAGCGAACTCGACCCGGACCTCGCCAACACGATGGCAACCCTCGCCTCGCGCGACGAGTTCTGGCTCGGCTTCTACGACAACGACCTCGCCGCGACCCTGATGTCCCTCAACTACGGCGGCATCATGGGCCGCGAGGACCTCTTCGATTTCCTCGGCGTCCTCAGCGATATCGTCGACAGCCGCAATGGCCGCGAGTCCGGCCGGGGCCGCCGGGTGGCAGAGCTCGCGCGCCGCGTTGCCATCGTCTGCGATATGACCGAACGTCGCGCGGACCTCGTCCAGGTCGCGGCGCTCCTCCAGGACATCGGGACGCTCGGTGTGCCATCGCATGTCCTCAGCAAGCCCGACATCCTCACTATCGACGAAATGGCCATCGTGCAACTCCACCCGACCTATGCCCGCGACATCCTGAGCGAGGTGCCCGGCCTGGGTGCGGCTGCCTGGTGGGTGGGCTGCCACCACGAACGCATCGACGGCAAGGGCTACCCCGGCATGCTCGAAGGAGACGATGTACCAGTCGAAGCGCAAATCATCGGCATGGCCGAGGCCTTCGACGCCCTTACCAGCGACCGCCCTTACCGCCGCGCCATGTCACCAGCCGACGCATTCGAAGTGATGCGTGGACTCGGCGGGACGCGATTCGACCCGTATCTCCTCGATCGGTTCGAATCCACGGCCGGCCCATTCCAGGCCTAACGGAGCGCCTCCGAATCGCTCCTTACTGGGCACCCACCGCTTTGGCCTGCAGGCCCTCGGAAGTTCCTCTCCGGGGGCCTGCGGCCGTTTGGTCTGGGGCCGTTCTGCAGCGGTAGCGCGCCCTGCTCGTGACATTCGTCGCCCCGCATTCGACAATGCGCGGACGATTCGGGTTAGGGGCCGCTCTATGAACACTCGTGTTGTCACAATTGCACGCCAGGTGGGGACAGCTGGCGAGGAAGTCGCGTCTGCTGTTGCCAAGCAGCTCGGATTTCGGGTCATCGACTACCAGGTCATCCAGGCCGCCGCCGAGGAGGCCGGCGTGTCGCCCGAGACCGTCAGCGAAGCAGAGCACACGCCCTCGCTCATGACGCGCCTGCTTGAGGCGCTCGCGAGGAACCCGAGCATGCCTGTCGCAGCCTGGGCCGACCCCCTCCCGCTCACGACGAGCCCGCTCTTCACATCGGCCGATTACCGCAAGTTCGTGGAGGATGTCATCCGGGACATCTCTGAACAGGGCGAGTGCGTCTTCGTCGGCCACGCTGCCCAGGTCATCCTTGGGGGACGCTTCGACACATTACACGTCCTTGTCACCGGTTCGCCGCAATACCGTTCGCGTCGCATCATGGCTGGCATGGGCGTCGACGAGAAGACGGCGCTGAAGACCGTCGAACGTACCGACAACGAACGGCTCGACTACTTCCGCCGCTTCTACGACACAGGATGGCTGTCGCCCTGGGTGTACGACCTTTGCATCAATACCGACCACATCAATCCACAACAGGCCGGCGAAATCATCGCCGCCACAGCCTCCTTGCGTTAGCCGCGCTGGTCGCGCTCACGTTGCCGCTGGCCGCCGCGTGCCGTGGCGGAGGCGCCAAAGACAGCGGGACCGGTGACGGCGCGGGCGCCGGCACTGAAGCGACCGTCGTTACCGCCCCGGCGAAAGAGATAGTCCCGGACCTCTCGTCGCTCGGCTATAAGCTCGTGGACGAGTTCGCCCAGCCCTTCAACATCCCCGGGCAGGACAACTTTCGCCGCGCATTCGTCCGCGAGGCCAACATAAACCGGGTGGCCCTCGTCGATGTGACCGTGCACGCCACCCTTGATGCTGCCCGCACCGCCTACGAACAGGTGGCGAAACAGTGGGGCAACCCTCCGCCGGGCATCTTCACCGGCATCGAGGGCTTCGACGAGGCAATCTCTCCCACCGTCGGCGACGAACAGCAGAGTTACGTCAGCAGTAACGTCGATGTGGCCGGCAACCGCGCATGGACCGATGTCTACCGCGCCGGGAACGTCGTATTCGTGATTCAACTCCTCGACCGTGGCGACTCCGACCAACTCGACCTTCGGCGGCAACTCGCGGAGGAAGTCGTCGCGCGCATCCCCTAGTCATCGCCCTCGCCGGGGTGAACCGCGCCTTGCGTTCCCGTAGGATTCGTGCCCAACACGCCTACGGGAGCTTGCCTTGCAGTTCTGCCGCTACGAAAAGAAGGGCCACGTCGCCTACATCACCATCACACGGCCCGAGGTGCTCAACGCGCTGCACGCCCCCGCCAACGAGGAACTCAGCAAGGCCTGGGATGTTTTCGCTGCAGACGATGATGCCTGGGTGGCGGTCTTCACCGGCGAGGGCAACCGGGCGTTCAGCGCCGGGAACGACCTGAAGTTCACCGCCGAAATGTCCCGGCTGCCCACCGAGGAGCAGCCGAAGCTCGCCATGCCCGCCACCGGCTTCGGTGGCCTGACCAGCCGCTTCGACCTGTTCAAGCCGATCATTGCCCGGGTCAACGGCTTCGCCCTCGGGGGTGGCCTCGAAATGGCCCTTGCCTGCGACATCATCGTCGCCGCCGACCACGCAGAGGTTGGTCTCCCGGAACCGCGCCGTGGCCTCATCGCCGGGGCCATGGGCGTCCATCGCCTCCCGCGCCAGCTCCCACAGAAGGCCGCCATGGGCTATATGCTCACCGGTCGCCACATCCCCGTGCAGCGCGCCTACGAACTCGGCCTCGTCAACGAGGTAGTGCCCCTCGCGGACCTCGATGCCGCTGTCGAGAGCTGGGTTGAAGACATCCTCCGCTGCGCCCCGCTGTCCGTTCGCGCCACCAAGGAAGCAGCCATGCGCGGCCTTGCCTTCCCCCTCGATGAGGCCGGCCGCCAGCGCTACGAATGGGAAGGCCGCCGGCGCAAGAGCGAGGATGCCATCGAGGGACCACGCGCCTTCGCCGAAAAGCGCGAACCAAACTGGCAGGGGCGCTAGTTCCCCGGAGAAGTGGTCGCTGCGAGCTCCCCTAGCACCAGCGCGTCCGTGGGGAACGCGAGCTCCGGGGGCCTGCCCGGCGGCACGTACCTCAGCGCATCCAACTCCCCGTCCAGGGGTGCCAACTCGCCGCGGAGTACGACACCTTCGAACCAGATGCCGACGGTGTGCTGGCGCGGGTTGTGGAAGTTCGAATGGACGGCCACAACCGCCCCGGTGCGCACGCGAAGGCCCGTTTCCTCATGGAACTCTCGCTCTGCGGCGGCGCGGACATCCTCGTCCCACTCGACGTAACCACAGGGGATGCACCAGAGCCCCGCGTACTCGCCCTTCGCGCGCCGTCCAAGCAGCACATCGCCGTGCGCATCTCGCACCACCACTGCCACCCCAACAATGGGGTTTCGGTAGCGCACGAACTCGCACGCCCCGCACCGCGGTGGCTCGTCTTTGGCAGCATCGAACGTGAGCGCGGTCCCACAGTCGGGGCAGAACCGGCCGCGCTCCACTGTCATCGCTACGGATACAGCGGGTTCAGCACGAGGCCCGTCCCGAGCTTCGGATGGAAGAACGTCGACTTCTGGGGCAGCCGCTCGCCCGCATCTGCCAGGTCAATCACCTGGTGGACGGTCACGGCGTTGAGCAGGAAGCCGGTCGTGTTCGCCGACGACATAACCCGCGACAGGGTGGGGCCTGCCTCATGGTCGAACTCCACCGCACCCTGGCGAAGGTCCTCGTCCGAAATGTCCCAGAGGGGGTTGAGGACCCCGTATCGCAGCAGGTTCGGTCCAACTCGCACCCAGTCCCCGGTGTGCCCGCTCGGCGCGATGCGCTCGAAGACGCTCTCGTCCCGTGGCTTCAGGATGTGCACCATGCCCGGCTTCAGGTTCAACGCGACAATCCCCGAGGGCTCGTCGGCCAGCCGTGTCAGTAGCGCCTCCGCTTCCACATGGTCCGCTCCCGCCAGTTTCACTTCCTCGATCGCGAAGTTGTCATGCAGCCGTTCGGCCCAGTTCGCAGGCGCCTGTCGTGGCACGATCCGGTGGATCGGCCGCACCACCAGCCCGGGATCAGTCGCCGGCACGATCGCTGCCATCGCGTACCGTGCCGGGTGGTCGTGTTCCAGTCGTCCCTCGCGCTCCAGCAGCCGGTTCCGGTAGTTCACCGCCGTTTCGTACCGGTGGTGCCCGTCCGCAATGTAGAGGCTCTCGGCGAGGATCGGCGCGAGCTGCCGCAGTTCATACCGTCCCGCTTCCACCACCCACAGGCGATGCCGGTCGCCATCGCTGCTTGTCGCCTCCACGTCCGCCGGCCGCGACTGGATCGTTTGGTCGAGGAAGTGGCGAAGCTGGTCCGCACGGTCGCGGGCAATCATAAACACCGGGCTGAGCTGCACCTTTGTCGCTTCGAGCAGGCGGAGCCGGTCCTCCTTCGGTCCGGAAAGCGTGAACTCGTGTGGCTTCACCACACCCGCCTCCCACGGCTGCGCCTCCACCGCCGCCAGCACCGCGCGACGCCGGAATTCCTGCCCGTGGATGTCGAACGCCTGCTCGTAGACGTAGAGCATCGGCTCCGCGTCCCGCTGCAAAATGCCCTGCTCTTCCCACTCCCGCAGCAATCCTGCTACGCGCTCGTACCGCTCATCGCCCCCTTCAGCGAGCTCCAGGTGGACCGCGTTGTAGGGGCTCCGCTGCGCCAGCTCCCGCTGCTGCTCTGGCGAAATCACGTCATATGGCGGCGCTAACAGGTCACCCAGCACACCTGCGCGCTCGGTATATCGGAGGCCACGAAACGGAAGGAATTGCGGCATTGATTAAGACTCCTGCAAAGCTGAAAGCGACCGGGGTTTGAGCCAGCCAGCGCCCGCGCCTAGAATCGGCTCCACCCCATGCCACCACTGCGTCTTTTGCAACATCGTCGCGCGGCGCGAGCCGGCCAACATCGTCTATGAAGACGATGAGGTCATCGTTATCCAGAACATTCTGCGCTGGGTTCCAGTCATGCTCCTCGCCATGACGCGCGAGCACACGACCCAGACCGAGCTCTGGGAACACCATATCGGAAAGGTCGGCCGAGTCGCCCACAAGATCGGTGCCGAACTCTGCCCCGGCGGCTACCGGCTGCTTTCGAACTTCGGGTACAACGCCATGCAGAGCCAGGAACACGGCCACCTCCACATCCTGGGTGGTACCTTCCTCGGTCACTACGTCGGTTAACCCGCCCGTTCGACTGCCGCGCGCTGCCGTTCGAACAACTCAAGAATGCCAAGCCGCGCAAGGTCCACCAGGTCGTCCATCGCTGCCCGCGTGAACGGCTGGCCCTCTGCCGTGCCCTGCACTTCGACGAAGGCGTCCTCACCCGTCATCACGACGTTGAAGTCGACCTCCGCCGTTGAGTCCTCTTCGTAGCAGAGGTCCAGCATTGGCACGCCCTTGACGACGCCGACCGACACCGCCGCGACTGGCGCCATCACTGTCGCCGGCGAGATGCCGTTGTTCGCCACCAGCCGCTGGATAGCGATCTGCAGTGCCACGAAGCCGCCGGTGATGGACGCCGTGCGCGTGCCTCCATCCGCCTGCAGCACGTCGCAGTCCACCGTGATCGTGCGCGGGCCAAGCATCTCCAGGTTCACGACGCCCCGGAGAGAGCGGCCGATAAGCCGCTGGATTTCCTGTGTGCGCCCACCGGGACGCCCGCGCTCGACCTCGCGCTGGCTGCGCGTGTGTGTCGCGCGAGGAAGCATCGAATACTCGCCGGTGACCCAGCCGCTCGGTGTGTTCCGAAGGAACGCGGGCTGGCGCTCCTCCACACTCGCCGTACAGAGCACGCGTGTCCGGCCAAACTCAACCAGGCAGCTGCCCTCGGCGTAGTCCGATACGCCGGGCGTGATCTTCACCGGCCGCAGCTGGTTCGGCTGCCGGCCATCAATTCGCAGGGTCACGGGGAATTCTCCAGGGAAAGCGGCAGCGTCCGCGGCGCCGATTCGCCCTTCACACTAACACAGCTCCCGCTCGCGTTCTTCCACCCGCCCGCCGCGGTTCTCCCGGCCATTTTCGCGGCAAGCCGTAACGAAAGTCGATTTCCCGGGTATTGCCAGGTGGAAGAGACAGGCCGCAGCGATCTCCTGGCACTTCCATCCTCGGTCCCGGCGTGTTGCAGCGCGCCGGGGCTCTCCTTTTGCAGCGAATCAGCCACGTGTTGCCTCGGTGGCAGATCTTCGCCACATCAGTGAACCTCCTGCTATTCGGATCCTTCGCCGTCCGTTCGAATATCAGGTAGTGGGCACCATCATCTCGACGCATTGGAATTGGCGACGATCGGCACACTTCCGCCTGGGGTCGCTCGCTTCTGCGTGGTTCGTTGTGCTCGCCGGTCCGTGGCTCGGCGCCCTCTTCTTGCCGCTCGCGGCAGTGCGCTTCATCGCATCGACAGGCCAGCTCATCCTCAATCGCGCACTCGGCCACCGTCAGCCGCTCGCCGCTCGCGATCGCCTCGACTGGCTGCTCTTCGCCCTGACCTTCCTCGCGGCTTGCGGCGCCTCGGCCGTGGACCGCGCCTTCGACGGACCGTTCCTCACCGTCGCCCTCGCCTGCGTGCTCCTGCCCTATAGCGCCATCCAGCTCCGTATGACCGCTCGCTGCTATCGCGCCTTCGAAGCCCACCGCACCCTACCTCCGCCGATCCCCTTCCCCACGCCCACCACCTCAACCGCAAATCGGCCCGCCGCCTAGCGAACCGCACAGAACCCCCTGCACGTCGCTTTCCCCTCGCCCACCGCAGTGGGAGAGGGGGCCAGGGGGTGAGGGCGGCAGCAACACCACCCTTCGAAACCGGCCATCAACCCCTTCGCAATCTTTCGCGCCTTCGGTGTCGTCCAAGAGGCGGAAAAGTGGCGTGCGGGCAAATTCCTAGGGAACAACCCGTAACGCACAGGTAAATCTCCCGTCTTCCTTGTACTAACGGGACTGGCGTTATGCGGAGTCGAGTCCGCAAACGCCTGGCGGGAGATCGATGACTACTGCTGTATTGGACCGGCCTGCGGCCGGCCAAGCTGCGCCGTCACCTGGCGTTTCCGACGCCGAACGCGAGTGGTTCGCGGACTTCTATGAGCGAACCTTCGGGAACGCGCTGCGGTTCGCACTCATGCTCACTCACGACCACTTCCTCGCCGAGGACATCGTCGCAGATGCCTTTGCGCGCGCCTGGAACGCGCGTCACACCTTCAACGGAACAACTGAACTCCCGTGGCTGCTCTCCATCGTGCGGAACCGAGCGGTCGATCACTTCCGCGCCCGGAGGGAGACCGTGAACCTGGACGCCATTCCTGAGCCGAGTGACCACGAGTCGACTCCCATCCTCGAGCTCACCCCGGCGCAGTTGCGCCAGCTTCACCGCGCCATTGCCCGCCTCACCGACGAACAGCAACAGGTCATCTACCTGCGCTTCTACGAAGGCCTCGCCCACGACGTCGTCGCTCGCCGCCTTGGCAAGAACGCCAACGCCGTCCGGGCAATCCAGTTCCGCGCGCTCAGCCGCCTGCGAGCCCTGCTGGGGAGTGCCGATGTTTAGCCGCAATCCGCTGCTCGAATCGCACCTGGATCGCTGCATCGATGCCCTCATCGCCGGCGACGACTGGCGCACCCTGGCGGAGGAGGCTGGTGAACACGAACTGCTCGCCCTCATGACCATCGCCGAGTGGCTGCACCACACCGCCCGGCGGCTCCCACACGACGTCCAGCCCGTCCGCAAGCGCGTCTGGCTGCGCCTCCAGGCACAGCTCGACCCGCCCCTGTCCGGGCCGGTCGCAACTCCACACGCGCTCAGCCGTGCCCTCGCCCTCGCCGGTGCCGGCACCTGAGGCGCACTCCAACTCCATCCCGGAGGTGAACCAGCCAACAGGATGAAGGACTGATCCGGGAACCGCGCCCCCAGGGGCGTTCCAGCACACACAACGGGGCCACGGGGAACCTGCAGATACCACGGGCTAGCGACCCACCACGTTCAGCACACACGGAAGCCAGAAAAGGAGATCACTCAATGCTGAAGCTTCTTACCATCCCGATGAGGAACATCCTCGGTACCTTCCATGCAGACGAAAAGGCCCAGGACGCCTTCGAATACTTGCTCGTCGTCGGCGGCGTCAGCGTCGCGATCGTCGTTCTCATTGCCGCCGGTGCACCGAGCCTCGCCACGTTGGTCATCGACTGGGTCACCGACCAGATCAACGGCATCACTACCCCTTAAGGCAACGAGCGCCCTGCCGGGGGGCGGCAAGTTCACCGCCCCCTGCAGGGCCCCGCTCAACCCCTGTTGATCGCCTTAAGTTCAAACGCACGGGTCAACGAGGCGAGCGCATGCAAAAGCTGCACCAGGACGATCGAGCTCAGGACGCTCTCGAGTACCTCCTTGTGATCGGAGGCTTCGTCGTCCTGCTCGTCCTCGGCCTCCTCGCGTTCGACTCCCTCATCGTCGACGTCGTCGGCCTCGTCTGCCCCTCCGTCGACACCGCCAACCCCGCCGTCGCCGTCGGCTCCTGCCTCGGCATCTCCTAGCGGAGGTCACACCATGCACCCACTCCGCACCATCCGCCGCATCCTTCGCCCCGGTCACCGCCGCGAGGAGGGACAGGCTGCTTTCGAGTTCCTGCTCGTCCTGCCCTTCTTCATCCTCTTCCTCCTCATGGCCGTCGACTTCGGTGTCCTCATGTACAAGTACGTCTCCGTCTCCAACGCCGTCCGCGAAGGCGCCCGCTATGCCGCCGTCAACTGCGGCGATGGGGAGTGCTCAGTGATTGAGATCGAGGAACGTGTGCTCGAGCGCTCGGGCGGTATTCTCGGCAACGCCGCAGATGTCCACGTCGCCTGGGAAAGTAGCAACGAACCAGGCCGCGGCACCTCCGTTGTCGTCCGTGTCTGCCACCGGCACGAACTGCTCTTCTTCCCCGCGTTCAACTTCAACGTCACCTCGACCGCCGACATGCGCCTCGAACAACGCGACAAGGGAACGGGCTTGCCCACCTCGGCGGGGTGCTCCTGATGAAGCGCCGCCGAGCAGGCCTCCGTCTGCACCGCGACGAAGATGGCCAGATGGCCATCGCCATGATCCTGACGCTCCTCGTCGTCTTCCTCTTCTTCGCGCTCGCCTTCGACGCCGGTCTCTGGTACTTCGACCACCGCACCGCCCAGAACCAGGCGGACGCAGCGGCACTTGCGGGGGCCTTGGACCTGCCCGACACGGCTGAAGCGCAGACTGCCGTCAACAAATGGCTGGACCGCAACGGGTCAAGCGCCGCAGAAATCAGCTGTCTCGACATCACTGCCGACAAGGTGGAGGTCTGCGTTCAGCGCTCTTCGCCTGGCGTCTTCGCCGCACTTTCCGGTATCGACTGGGTCAAGATCAGTGCCAGGGCGGTAGCCATGCGCATCGCCCAGCCCGTCCCGTTCGCCCTCATGGCAATGAACGAGAGCGAGTGCTCCTCCCTGCATCTCACGGGTGGAAGCTTGATAAATGTGGACGGCACGGATGAATCCGCCGGGACATACACGCGCTCAGATTGCGATGAGGCCCTCACCATCGACGGATCAAACGGTCGACTCATCGTTGGGGGGAACAACGATGTGTACGGGGGCGCCAATTCGCGTTGCCTGGCTGGTCAGTGCGATCCCCTCCCGACCTCCCAAGAATATTTTGAGGACCCGTTTGCCTCAGTCCCGGTCCCTTCCACGGCCGCCTGCGCCAACCCCAAATCGCCCATTACTATTCCCACCAACAAAAGTGAACCCCTTTCCCCGGGATGCTACCGGCAGCTCTCCATCAACGGCACTGCGACACTTGAGCCGGGCGTCTACATCCTGACCAGAGGCATCAGCGTCTCGGGCACAATGACCGCGAACAACGTCACCTTCTATCTGACCTGCCCCGGTGGCGCCTGCAACGGGGATGTTCCTCAGGCGTTCAACGTAAGTGCCGAAGCAGAAGTCACCCTCTCCGGCCGAGAGGAATTCGAGAACATAGCCATATTTGCTGACCGGACAGCCGGGACCAACACGGGGCAGGATCTCATCACCGTACAGGGTGACGGTAGCTCTACCTTTAGCGGTGCCGTCTACGCCATTGCCGGCGGCGTCTCGTTCACTGGCCAAAGTGGGACGTTCCCCCTAAACGTGGCGATTGTCGCCGACACGATCACCCTTGGCGGTGGCGCGATGATCGATGTTACGTACGACATCGACCTCATTCCCCCGCATTACAAGCTTGCACTGATTGAGTAACCATCACCGCCGCCTTCGGCGTCGCCCTCATCGACTAACCCCGCCCGAAAGGACCGACCATGGCACACTCCATCCCCGCCAACGCCCCGCCCGCCCTTGGAGGCCGCAAGGTCCTCATCGCTGCGCTTATCCTCGGCGCTGTCACGGCCGGCCTCATCGTCGCCTTCCTCGCCAGCCGCGATTCCAGCAGCACCGCTCCGCTCGCCGTCACGACCCTCGACGTCGTCGTCGCGAAGCAGGACATCGCTGCCGGCGTCACGGTCACGAATGACATGGTCGAACTCCGCGAAATTCCTGCCAACGCCGCTGTCTCCGGAGCCGCCACAAACCTTCGCTCTGTCGTCGGCGAAACCGCGCGCTACCCGCTCCTCGAGGGCGAGCAGATTGCCATGACGCGCCTCGTCGAGCCTCCGAAGCAGAAGTCGCTCTCCTTCACCATCCCCGCCGGCCTTCGCGGCTTCACCGTCCCGGTCGAAATCACCCGGAGCCCCGCTGCGCTGCTCGTCCCCGGGGACTTCGTCGATGTCATCGTGTCCGCCGAGCTGGTGCATCTCCTCCCCGGCGGCCTCGACCCGAACGCGACCGTCGGCACCAACAACGACAAGCCGAAAGCGGCCGTCACGCTGCTCCAGAACGTCCAGGTCATCTCGGTCCAGCGCGCCTTCGTCGATTCTGGCGTGCCCTACGACGAGTCCACCCGCGGCGCTCCGCGCGACGAGGAGAACACGAACTACGTGACGCTCGCCGTGACACCGGACCAGGCGCAGATCCTCTGGCTTGCCACCCAGGAGGGCGCGCTCACGCTTTCGCTCCGCTCGTTCGGCGACAACGTCATCGCCGAGCTCACACCTGTCGCCGAACCGATTCGCCTGCCATGAGCACCGCGGACCAACGCCACCTGAAAGGACTGCCGCATGGCTGAAGCAATTCGTGTGCTCATCGTCGACGAAGACCCGGATAGCAGGGTTGCCGCGCGGAAGTCGCTCCAGCGCGCCCAGCTCGCCATCGCCGGTGAGACCGGCTTCGGTACGGCTGCTGTCTCCCTCGCCGCCGAGACGCGCCCCGACGCCATCCTTATCGCCGTCGAAGACCCGGTTGCGCGCCCGCTCGAAACAGCCGAGGCGATCGCGAACCTGTTGCCCGCGACGCCGATCATCATCTACTCGTCGCTCGCCGACGCCGAGTCCGTCCGCCGCGCGATGGTCTTCGGTGCCCGCGACTACATCCTCCGCCCGCTCCAGGCCGATAACGTCCGCGCCGCCGTCTTCCGCGCGCTCGAACAGGAGGAACGCCGCCAGATGCGGCGTGCCGGCCAGCTCGCTGACCTCGAAGCGCGTGGCAGCGTCATCACCATCGCCGGCGCCAAGGGTGGCATCGGCAAGACCTTCGTCACCGTAAATCTCGCCCTCGGCCTCGCCCGCGAAACCGGGAAGTCCGTCGCCATCGTCGACGCCGACACCCAGTTCGGCGACGTCGCCACCATGTTCGATATCGAGCCCGCCGTCACGAACGCCGAACTCGTGCGCGACCTGGCGAAGCTCGACCGGAACACCATCCGCGACTACATGACCGCCGCTCCCGGCGGCGTCTCCCTGCTTGCCGCCAGCGAGGATGACATCTGGTTCTCGCTCCCCGAGGGCGGCTGGGCGAAGCTCATCGACCTCCTCGCGCAGGTCTACGAATTCGTCCTGGTCGATACGTCAGGGTCCTTCGACCCATTCACGCGCCAGTGCATCGAGGCCTCCACACTCACGCTCCTTGTGACCAGTGGTGAAGTCTCGAGCATCCGCGACACCGCAGCCGCCGTTCGTCGTCTCGACCGTTGGGGCATCGGCCGAGACGACGTTCGGTTGGTCCTCAACCGCACCGGCTCCACCGCAGGCCTCACCGTGCCGGACCTGGAAGCAGCGGTCGCGCGCCCCCTCTTCTGGGAGGTCCCGAACGACCGCTCCGCCCCCGCTTCCGTGCAGTCCGGCCGTCCGCTCGTTACGCACGAACCGAACGCCCGCGCGGCGAACTCCATGATTTCGCTCGCCCGCCTCATCGCCGGTACCCGCACCTCGCTCGTCGAGCGCCCGGAGGATCGGCCGGGGCTCTTCAAACGACTACTTACATCGAGGGGACGACGCTATGACCCAGCCGTGGCACCAATTAAGGAACTCCCTGAACAACAGTAGGCTCGCAACCCTCGAAAACGACACCGACTACGAAGATCTGCTCCACCAGCGGCTCATCCGCGAACTGGACGAGAACGCGCTTCGCGGTTTCGAACCGGATCAGCGCCGCGACCTCGTCGAGCGCGCCGCCCGCACCGTCGCCGCCGATGTCTTCCCCCAACTCGTGGGCGACGGCAAGGAGGAGGTGGTCGCGCGTGTCGTCGATGAGATCGTGGGCCTGGGACCGATTGAGCCGCTCCTCCGGGACGCCTCTATCTCGGAGGTCATGGTCAACGCGCCCGACGAGGTCTACTACGAACGCGACGGCGTTATCTACGAAGCCGATGTCGTATTCCGCGATGACGCCCACGTGATGCGCGTCATCGACCGCATCGTCGCGACCATTGGCCGCCATGTGGACGAAGCGTCGCCGATGGTCGATGCACGTCTCCAGGACGGCTCTCGCGTCAACGTCATCATCCCTCCGCTCGTACCGAAGAGCCCGGTGCTCACCATCCGCAAGTTCCGCCAGGACCGCCTGACCCTGGACGATCTCTGCTCCATCGGCACGGTCACGCCCGAGATGGGCGAGCTCCTGGCGGCCTGCGTGAAGGCGAAGCTGAACATCGTTGTCAGCGGCGGTACCGGCACCGGGAAGACCACGCTCTTGAACGCGCTTTCCGCGTTCCTGGGGCAACGGGAGCGCATCGTTACGATTGAAGACCCGCTCGAACTGAAGCTCCAGCAGCGCCACGTGATTTCACTTGAAGCCCGCCCGCCGTCGGTCGAAGGCAAGGGCGAGGTGACGCAGCGTGAGCTGGTCCGGAACGCCCTCCGCATGCGCCCCGACCGTATCCTTGTCGGCGAAGTCCGTGGCGCCGAAGCGTTCGACATGCTCCAGGCGATGAACACCGGTCACGAAGGTTCGCTCACGACCGTTCACGCGAACAGCCCGCGCGACGCCCTCGGCCGCATCGAACAGATGGTGATGATGGCCGGTTTCGACCTGCCCATCGCAGCCATCCGCGAGCAGATGGCCTCTGCCCTGCACGTCATCATCCAGATCGCCCGCCTGGCCGATGGGACCCGCCGCGTCGTGCACCTCACCGAGGTTGCCGGGATGGAGGGGGCGCTGGTCACGCTCCAGGACATCTTCTCGTTCCGCCAGGCCGGTATCGACGCGGACGGGAGAGTGCTCGGCGATCTGAAGCCGACCGGCATCCGCCCGGCCTTCGCCGACCGCCTTGCCGCCTACGGCATCGGCCTCGAACACGACATCTTCGATACCGGGCGGTGGCGCTGATGGACCCCCTCCTCGCACTCATCGGAGTCACGCTTACCGCGACCATCGCCCTTGGCTCGCTCTACGCCTTCGAACAGGTCACGGGCGAACGCGCCGTCGTTCGCCGCCGTATAACCGGGCAGCGTGATGGTCTGCGACTCACGTCTGCATCGGTGCTGCGAGCGAACCGGTCGAGCCGCTTGCCGCTGGTCGATCGCCTGCCGCTTTCGCCCCAGGCGCGCGAACGGATGCAGACGGAGCTCGAACGCGCCGGTAAGCCGCTCAAGGTAAGCGAATTCCTTGCCCTGCGGCTGGTCCTGGCGCTGGCAGGTGCGCTTGTCACCTACCTCACCCTCGGGCCGCGCGGCGTCCACCCCGCACTGCTCGTCCTTGCCGCTTCTACGATGCTCATGCTCGGCTGGATGCTCCCCCGTATCTGGCTCTCCCGCCAACGCCAACAGCGCCAACGCCGTATCGAGGAGCAACTCCCGGACGCGCTGACGGCCATCGCGAAATCCCTGCGCGCGGGCACTGGCCTGCTCCAGGCGCTCGCCTACGCCGCGAACGAAACCGAAGCGCCCCTCGGCCCCGAACTCCAGGCCACCCTGCGCGACCTCCAACTCGGCGCCGAGCCCGCGGACGTGTTCGGCGAACTCGCGGAGCGCATCAACCTCCCGGACCTCGATATCGCCGTGACGGCCATCCTTATCCAGCGGCAGGTCGGCGGGAATCTCTCCGAGATCCTGATGAACGTCACCAACACCATCCGGGAACGCGCGAAGCTCCAGGCGGAGGTCCGCGTTCTCACGGCACGGCAACGGCTCACCGCGAACCTCATTGCGCTCCTACCGATCCTCGTCGCGGCGGCGTTCATCGGTCTCAACCCGGACATGGGCATGCTGCTGATCGACACCACCGCCGGCCGCATTGCTCTCGCAGTTGGCCTTGCCTTCGAAGTCTTCGGGATCCTCCTCATCCGCCGTCTGTCGGTCATCGAGGTCTAACCCATGTTGCTGCTCATCTTCCTGCTGCTCTTCGCGACCGTTTCTCTCTTCGCCTGGGAGCTCCTTCGCCCCAAAGAGAATGTGGTCGCCCGTCGTAT
>Ga0265293_10006585_pt1 | contig 18495 bp, 16 predicted proteins | sample Munlanlewell138R_FD_192505 | JGI IMG/M metagenome (GOLD analysis project Ga0265293, IMG submission 192505) | Leachate microbial communities from a municipal landfill in Southern Ontario, Canada - Leachate well 138R | ecosystem: Engineered > Solid waste > Landfill > Unclassified | place: Canada...
GTATATTTCTTTAAGTCTCGCCACTACCTTCATGTGTTCGGCAATTCCCAACCCATCCACCGAGAGTTCTCGGCGGCCCGTGATCCCGTCGACGGCTCCCACCGACACCATGGCCTCGATCATCTTTCGCTCCTCTTCCGGGCCGTGGCCAAGCCACCTTCCTGCTCGGCAAGACAACAGGCAGGCCAAGGCGTAGGCGCCCCAGTTCGAGACGTCCACCGGAAGGGCCACCGTCGAGGAAACCGTGGAAAGACGGTTATTGAACCCGGCAAGGATTTCTCCCATCCCGGGCATCAGGCGGGCCATGCCGGCCTCATTGCCACCATCCCCTATGGCTAGGACGGGAATGCCCTTTTCCATGGCGGGGCCGGCGATGTCGTCAAGCGGGTCCGTGCAGCGGCTGATATCTTCGCCCCTCATGTTGTAGTATCGGCCGTCGCCGGTCTTCCCCAGTCTTTCGATAAAAATCACCAGGTCGGGGTCCAGGTCAAGGATCCCGCCCGGGTTCCGCACGACGACGGGAAGCGGCAGGTCCATCACTCTGCAGCAGGCCTGCACCGCTCTTTCGTTCCAATGGTCGGTGACGACGGCGGTCTTTCGCCCTATCTCCCGGAGGGCCCTTGCCAGGACGGCCGCCCCCGGGGGGCCGTCGGTCTCGGGCGCCCCCGAAGAGGGAACAAAAAACCCGGTCACGATGACCGGGCGGGATGATGTCTCGAGGAGAACCAGGGCCTCTTCAAAAGTTCGGGGTGAACAAAGCTTCGAAAGACTACGTCCGCAGCGGTCGGAGGCCACCAGGTGGAGGAGGTGTTCGGGCAACCGCGAAAGGGGCTTCATACGCCGAGGACCCCCACCAGGCGCATCATCTCCGGGTCGAGGTATTTTTTCGTCTCCCAGGAGACGGAAAGATTGCGAAGTTCTATCGTGCTGTCCGCCAGGGATGTCATGAAGCCGCCCCTTCCCGAAATCAAACCTTCTACGGCCGCGGAACCCATCCTGGAGGCCAGGATGATGTCCACCGCGCAGGGGCTGCCGCCCCGTTGGATATGCCCCAGGACGGTCACCCTGGCATCGTAGCCGGCGGTGTCCTGGATCCGGTCGCGCAGCTCCTGGGCGGGCATGACACCCTCCGCCAGGATTATCAGCGAATGGGTTTTGCCCTTTTTGCGGGCCTCGTGGAGGCGGTCAATGAGCCTTCCCAGGCTGAACTGGACCTCGGGCACGATCACGGCCTCGGCCCCCCCGGCCACGGCCACGTCGAGGGCCAGGAAGCCCGAGCGCCCCCCCATGACCTCGACGACGAAGAGCCGGTCATGGCTCGATGCCGTATCGCGCAGGCGCATGACGGCGTCGAGGGCGGTCTCAACGGCGGTGCGGAAGCCAATGGTGAGTTCCGTCCCGGCGATGTCGTTGTCGATCGTCCCGGGTATGCCGGCTACGGCGACGCCCCTCTTCTGCAGTTCCCGGGCCCCCTGGAAGGACCCGTCGCCGCCGATGACCGCCAGGCCCTGTATCCCGGCGTCGATCAAATTGCCGGCGGCCCTGTCCTGCCACTGGGGCTCCATGAATCGGGTCGACCGGGCCGTCTGCAGGATCGTCCCGCCCCGGTGGATGATGCCGCCCACGTCCCTCGCCCCCAGGGGGCGGAAGTCGCCGTCGAGGAGCCCCTCGAAGCCACGCATGACGCCCACGGCCTCCATGCCCTTGGCGATGGCGCTCCTGGCCACGGCCCTTATGGCGGCGTTCATGCCGGGGGAGTCCCCACCGCTGGTGAGGATGGCTATTTTTTTCATGGTGAAGGTCTCCTTTGGGTCAGCATCCAATTGCATGCTTTAAATCGCATTACAACTACAAGTAACACAAAAAGGGCGGCTTTGCCGCCCTTGAAATTAGCATTGAAAGCCTATTATTATTTTAATTTTTTGACTGGATTTCGGCCAGACGAGCCTCAATCTCCCCGATCTCCTGTTCTTTGGTTCTCAGTCCTTCCTCAAGTTCGGCTTTCTCCGCGTTCAGTTTCTGCAACCTTCGGATGAGCCGGTCCGCCTCTAAACGTTCCATTGCGTGACTCTGCGTGAAACCCCCGCCTGAATCCCCGACCGTGTCCCACATAAATTCAATGCTTTTACCTATGGTCTGGGCGCTGATCTCTCCTTTTATCACCAGGCGAATAGTGTTGACCTTCTCGAGAAGAGATTTGCCTTTTTCATCGTACCTGGGGAAAAACACCATGCCGTCTCTTTTTCCCTCCAGTCGAAAATTAAACCTAGGGTCATACTCTACGGGTTTGTAGTTCTTTTTTCCCATCCACAGGACCAACTGCTGGTCGAAGGGAGCCATATGCATCGCCGGTCCGCGGTTGAAAAATTCAATGTGGATGGGGATGTTTTCTTCAAGGTTCAGGGATTTCAAGAGTTGGTACTTGTGGTTCTCAAGTTCGTCGGCGGTCCAGAGGTTCTTCTCGGCCTCGCTCTGAATGAGGGCTTCGATCAGCTCTTCCGCATAATAGGTTACCGTGACGGTCAATTCCGATTGATAATCGCTTTTAAAGGTAGCTTCCTTGGTCCATTTTTTTATAACGGCATCATAATCGGCTGCTGCCACAGGTAACGCCAAGAAGGATATCAATAAAACGACAAGAGCAAACAAGCCCTTCTTCATTTAGAGAGCCCTCCCTATCACAGTTAAGTAAAAGCACGGCTATTATACAATAATTTTTCAAAGGGCTACGTTCATCTCTCAGGAAAAGTTCAAAAAAGGGTTAGAAATACAAAGGGGGGGGAGGGCTATAGCCCTCCCCCCCCTTTTCTGGATCACGCGTAACTTTTAATGCTGTCCCCTGAACTAGAACCACACGTGGGTGCGGAGCCTGATCATGGAGTCATCAAACGTATCATAGCTTATGTCGTCGTAGACAAGCTCCATTTTCATGTTCGGGGTATACCAGTAGTTGATGCCGAAGGTCCAGTTGGTTACATCGCCATACTGTCCCTCGTCAACCTTAACGTAGCGCTGGAAGGTTCCCCACTTGTCGGTCCAGGTCTGATCGGCACGGACGAACAGGACTGTGGCATCATCAGCCATGAGCTGTCCAAGAACATCAGCCCCATAGTTGGCGTAGGGGTCGCTTGTGTCAAGAACGAACCCGGCATCGAACTTAGCGTACTCGATCCAGAGGCTGGTGAACCCAAGGACGGACTCCTTGATCTGGAGGATGGCCTGGTATGCGTTGGTACGATCCCCACCATCAATGTCCTGCCAGATGTAGCGGCCCCTGAGTGCGATCCCGTCGGTGAAGTTCGCGAAGCCCTGCACCCAATAAGTGGTCCAGTCGCGTGAACTACTAACCGTATCGTTGGTGTAATCCTTCCACAGGCCTACAAGGCCGAGACCGAACTTCTCGTTGAAGTTGAATTTCAGGCGTGCGCCGTAATAGTAAGAGTCATCGTTAACTTCTTCATCTACCCAATCGAACACTGGGGGAAAGGGCCACCACCCAACCCAACCTATCTGCTCCCAAGAAGTTCCCGTTATTTCTCTCGTGGCCTCCTTATGGGACACGAAGACATCGAACTGCCCCATGGCAAAGGGCTTCGAGAGGTAGAACCCCAAGGCTGACTGGTCGGTGAACCAGGCATCGTTGTCACCGTACAGCCCATCCTCGCCTTCCCAGTCGTAGGCCCACTTGCCTATCCAGGCGGTCATATCCCAGGGAAGCTTGACGGAGACGTAGTACCTTTCAAAGGTAGCATCGGCACCACCAAGGCGCGCGATGAAGGTCACCTTGTCGTCGACCTTCTTCTGGAGCCAGATGCGGAAGCGGCTCATGGTGAAGTCGGTGTCGCCAGTTGTATACTCGCCATCGGTCTCGCTGGCCCACTTCGCATCGAACCGGAGTTCGCCCCAGATCTTCCAGCCGCCGATATCCTTCTCCAGGACGGCTACCCTGGCGTCAAGCTCATCGACCTTCACGCCGAGGGCATCCAGCTCGTCCTTGAACTCCACGACGAGTTTCTTCAGAAGTTCCAGGTCCTGCTTGGAGGCTTTGTTCATGTCGACATAGGCAAGGGCTCTGGCCACGACGGAGGCCATCTCGTAACGGGTGGCCTTCCACTCGCCCTTGAAGGCGCCATCGGGATAACCCGACACCACGCCCCTGGAGGCAAGCTGGGACACCGCGTCATAGGCCCAGTGGTTCATGGGGACATCCATGAACGGGTTGGCCGCGAATGCCGGAGCGGCAAACGCGACGAGCGCAAGTACTGCTACTAGTGCTGCAAATCTTTTCATTAATCTTTAACCCCCTTGGGTTATGTATTCCGGCCCTTCGGGGTGTGCGCACGAGTCAAGAGGAAGTATCCAAGTTTCCTTCCGTCCTTCGTGCGGACCTTCTTCCGAAAGGGTCCGGCTTCTACTATCCACTCTCCCATTTTGGCTCGGGGGTTGCACCTCCTTTCCTGCCATCCGGGGTCACCGCGGAATTTGAAGCGTAGCCAAGGTTCCGTTTTCAAGGTGCTCTTAGTATACTCGGCGAAATCTTACCCGTAAAACTACCTATAGGGAATAGGACCTTAGACCCATTTAAAACATTCCGGCACGGCTGAAGCCTGCTCTTTCCGACCCGGAGAATGCTTCACATAGATAAACTATCACCCTTTTTTTGAAGTGTCAAGGATGAAAGCATTTCCTTGCAGGCATGGAAAACTCCCTCAACCCCGATCGTTCTCATCGCCTCAACTCCATCATTTCTCTCGGCAACGAGGCATTTATGCCTGTTCCCCCAGGGTCCGAAACGGGCAAGGTTCCGGGGAAGGTAAAGACCTACAACAGGCGTTCCAACGGCACTGGCTACATGAAGGGGGCCGGTATCACTGGAGACGAAAAGAAGGGATCTCTCCACAAGCGCCCCTAGCCTGGTAATATGATGTGCGCCCGAAAGATCAACACACCGCTTTGATCCTAACGCACCGCATATCCCGGCGGCCGTTTCCCGTTCAACAGGGGAATAGCCGGTAATGCCAACGTTGACATCAAGGGTTCCAAGCAGCCTTCGGCCCAGTTCGGCAAAATTATCCGAAGGCCAGACCTTATCCCTTCCTCCCGCGCCTGGGTTGATCAGAACCCACGGCAGGTCATTCTCTATGGCGCCCAAGGCCCTGCAGGCTTCTTCCCTTGCTCCCTGCGGAAGGAAGAAGCGGAGCCTTCGCGAAAAGACCGGCACCCCCAGGGTCGTCATGCACCAGATGTTCCTCTCTGCTTCATGCATCTTTTTTGGAAGCAACAGTTCCCTCAATCCCCAAAGGGGGCGGTAGCGAGCGCCGGAAAAAAGCGGCATCGCGGAAGAGCGCAAGTCGATCAAGAGGTCATGAGGGTAAGACCTCACCATCTTGACCGATGCCAGGCGTCCCCTTGGGCCTTTTTTACGCCGGTATTCCTCGACCCTGTCCCAAAGGGGGTCGTGTTCCAATACCTGCATTGCCCGGGCACCGGCAAGGATCGTAAAATGTGCCCGGGGAAGGTAGCACCTTAGGTTCCAGAGCGCGGCGGTGGAAAGTACTGTGTCACCAACGCATGAAAGACCTATTACAAGAACGCGTTTAATCTTTTTCGGGTCTATCCTCAGTCCAGTTCCCTTCCTTTCTTTCCGGTTCTCCGGAATGATTCCGGTCCAATGCAGAGATGATCCCTGAAGTCGAAAATCCTTCCAGGAGCAATACGATGACCGCCAGGCAGGTAGTTTCTTCCCTTGGCAATTGAGTCCAGACTGACAAGCCTGAATATCTCCCTCGGAATTTCTTCCTCGAAAACACAAACTGCGTACACAGACGAAAGTCCCGCCCCTTACCGCTACCCGGGCCTGCTGGTCGCCGACCGCCTCTGGGAGCTTCAGAGATCTTGCGACGCCATCGGGGCCAGTAGCCGCAATAAGCCGGTCACCCAGTTACCGGCAGGCCATTGTTTGAACCTTTTACCGGCGCTGATGGAGCAGAGAAGTACGGGTTTCTCTTTTTTCTTCAGGCACATACAGGGCCTCTTCTCCATCGGGAACCGGCGCTATGCCCCATCTGCTTTTCACATCATCCAGGGGGAAATCATAAAGGAACTGGAGGTTCCTGTGCCCTCCGATCCAGAAGGGGTGCCGGAAAGGGTCGAGACAAGGGCAGGCCTGTCGTTCCTAAGAACACTGTAGGGACATTGAACCCTGACCTCCCTATAGCAGCAATCGTGGAGAGGGTAGTCACTTTCCCTATGTCAATATCCCAAGGCAGCACGTCATCAACATAGGGCCAAATCCTGCAGCATCTGTTCATAACTGGAGGTGGCCCAACCATGTAATGGCAAGAAAAGGAAATGGATTTATCAGAACTTTTGCCCCCTTCGTTGCAAGCAGCACATCATCCAGGGAACTGAACCTGATGAACAGGAGTCTGTCGCCGGGTTCAGGAAGAGGTAATACCTTCGTTTTTTTCACAGGGTTTCCGTCCCTTTGTGGCCTTCTCCGAGACAACCGCCCCCATGCGTTAGGACCTTCGTGGTACTTAAACCTTTAACCAAAGGGACGATTACCACCTTGCCCCCCCATGATCGGACCTCACGGGCGCCAGCGATCTCCGATTCCTTGTAGTCTCCTCCCTTAATCAATACATCCGGTTTTAACGCGGTGATAATTGATAAAGGGGTTTCTTCCTGAAAAACAACCACGAGATCCACTGCGTCCAGCGCCGACAACACCTTGGCACGAAGGTCCTGGGAGTAAAAAGGGCGGCCAAACCCCTTGTTGAGTTTTACCGAAGAATCCGAGTTCAACCCCACGACAAGCCTGTCGCCCGACGCTTTTGCTTTCTGAAGGCAATGGACATGGCCCGCGTGCAAAATATCGAAGCAGCCGTTGGTGAAAACGACCTTCATGCCGCTTCTTTTCCATCCTTCAACGATGGCCGCCGCTTCTTCAATTCCTCTTTCCTTTTCCGAAAAGCCAAGATGCCCGTCCCCGTCGAGAATGCTCAGTAGCTCGTCCCTGTCTATAGCGTAGGTTCCCACCTTGCCGACAACGAAGCCGGCCGCCAGGTTGGCCATTCTGGCCGAATCCTCCAGGGATGCGCCCGCTGATACGAAGGCCGACAACACTGCCACGACCGTGTCGCCCGCCCCTGTAACATCGAAGACTTCAAGCGCCCTGGCGGGTTCATGGAGTACCGATCCACCTTGAACGAGTGAAAATCCCTTCCCAGACCTGGTGACAAGCACGGAATCGATCTCGTACTGTTTCATCAGCCGCCGCGCCGCACCTTCGATCTCCTCGTCGCTATCGGCAACATCCCGCATCAATGCCTGTCCAAGTTCTTTGAGATTGGGGGTGACTAGGGAGGCGCCCTTGTATTTGTCCCAGTCGGGGCCCTTGGGATCAACAACCAGAGGGATGCCGATGTCCCTGCTTTTGCGGATGAGAGCCTGGCATACCCCGACAGTGCAGACACCCTTCCCATAATCTGAAAGGACAACAGCCTCCGGAGGATCCGCGAAAAAAGTCGCGATCTTAGCCATCAGTGTTTTTTCCTCTTCCAGGGAGAGATCGTCCGCGTACTCGAAATCCAACCTCAGCATCTGCTGTCTTGCCGAGACGATCCTTACCTTTTTAGTGGTCATCCTTTTTTCCGAAGTGACAAGCCCATTCTCTATGCCTTTGGAATCAAGCAATTCCGTTACGAGTACCCCTTCGCCGTCGTCTCCAATGACAGCCGCCAATTCCACTTCGCACCCTAACCGGGCAAGGTTGTGAGCGACGTTACCGGCCCCTCCAAGACCATTGCGGCAGGAACTGATTTCGACGACAGGGATAGGAGCCTCAGGCGATATCCTTTCCGTAATACCCTCGTAGGTCTGGTCCAGGATGAGATCACCAACTACCAGTATCCTTGAACCGGAAAAACCTCTTCCGAGTATCTCCCGGGCGCTTTCTTTCGAGGTCACCTCAATCGCCCTCCCCAAATAAGTATCCACCATTTTTCTCCAAAAGGTTGACGTATCTTTCGACGGATCCCTCCAGGGTCGAAAAATCTTCAAGGAAACCAGCGGACCTCAGTTTGGAAAGGTCGGCCTCGGTAAAGCTCTGGTACTTTCTCTTCATGTCTTCGGGGAAGGGGATAAATTCCACCTGGCCTTTCCCCAGAGAATCGATGACCGAATTTGCCAATTCCAGGAAGGAACACGACTTGCCTGTCCCGCAATTAAAAATGCCGGACTTTTCACCATGCTCAAGGAAGAAGAGGTTGACCCTGACGGCATCCTCGACGGGGAGGAAATCCCTTCTCTGTTCTCCCGGGCCGAAGCCGCCGGATCCCTCGAAGAGACCGACAGAACCCTTAGCGGCAATATTATTGAAGGCATGGAAAACAATAGATGCCATGCGGCCCTTGTGCATCTCCTGGGGACCGAAAACGTTGAAATACCTGAGCCCAACCACCTGGGACCTTGCAAAGGGGAGGACACGCCTGACATGATTGTCGAAAAGGAGTTTCGAAAAAGCATACAGGTTTAGGGGAAATTCGCACTCCGGATCCTCTTTGAACCCCCTCTTCCCCGATCCGTAGACCGAAGCGGAGGAAGCGTAGATAAACTGGAAGCCCTTGGAAGCGGCGTAATCCAGCAGTTCCCTGGAGTATCGGTAATTATTGTCGACCATGTAGTCCCCGTCGACGTTCAGGGTGTCCGAACACGCTCCCTGGTGGAACAGAACCCGAATACGCTTCCCCTCGAAAGCCCCGTGCCTGACCAGTTCCCTGAAGGCTGCCCTGTCGATCAGGTCGGAGAATTTTAAACCCCTTAGATTCTTGTACTTCTCCGTCTTGCCCATATGGTCGACGACCAGGATGTCGCGGAAGCCAACCCTATTCAGTCCGGCAATAAGATTACTGCCAATAAACCCGGCCCCCCCGGTGACAATGATCAAGGGAGGTCACCCCCCGGGCTTGCCGGAGTCTCTCCGAAGATCAGTTCTTCGACGATCTGGCAGAGCGCGTGCTCCACGGCAAGATGCACGTTCTGTATTACCGCTGTTTTTTCTGAATCGATCTCTATGGCGACGTCGGCCAATTCCCCGATTGCCCCTCCCCGGCGCGTCAGCGCTATGGTTTTTACCTCCATCTTTTTTGCCGCCCTGACAGCTCTTTTGATATTCTCGGAGCTTCCGCTGGTGCTGATGCCCATGAGCACGTCCCCGGGCCGCCCCAGGGCCTGTACCTGGCGGACGAATACGTCCTCGAAGCAGTAATCGTTGCAGAAAGCCGTAAGGAATGAGGAGTCCGTGGTGAGGGCAAGAGCCGGCAAGGCCGGGCGCTCCCTCTCGCCGGTAAGCCGGCAAACGAACTCGGCGGCCATATGCTGGCAGTCCGCGGCGCTCCCCCCGTTGCCGCAGAGCATCAGTTTACCACCTGCTTTTATTGAATCCGCTATCAGGAAAGCCGCGCCCAGGATGAAGCCGCCTCCTCGGAGGGGCAGCTTTTTCAGCGCCTCTGCCGTCTCAAAAAACGATGCCGAAACCATCCCTTTCAGACGGCCATCCAGGCCGGGGTCCATCTTCTCAAGCACCATCTTTTTCTCCCTCGACCCATTTTTGTATGACCTCGACGGCTCCAACGATGCTATCCGCCACCGCATCCCAAACAGGGTTTCCTTCCATTTCCGTCCGCAGCCCGTAACCGGTCCTCACCAGTATCCCTTTTGACCCTATCGCCCGGGCCAGTTCCATATCGGACCTCTTGTCGCCTACGACAAAAGACCTGGACAGGCTTATACCCAGATCCTTCGCGGCCTTTAAGGCCAGGCCGGGTTTTGGCTTCCGGCAATCGCAACCTTCCCATGGGGCATGAGGGCAGTGATAAACCCCGTCCAGTCTTGCGCCGCTTTTTTCCAAAAGCTGGACCATTCTCCTCAACACTTTTTTGTAGCTCTCCTCATTGAACAGCCCTCTGCCAATTCCCGACTGGTTTGTAAGAACAACGATCTTCAGCCCCATCGAGGACATTCTTATTATCGCTTCCGCCGCGGCGTCGACGAGGACCACATCATCGGGTTCGAAAACAAAACCTTTCTCCTTTATTATCACTCCATCCCTATCGAGGAAGACGGCCCGGTTCTTACTCCATGACCAGCTCTTCCGTTGACCTGGGTGGGTTTGATTCATTCCCTTTCAACCCTTCCGGTAAAACCCAGGAAATACCAGAAAATACAGGCAAACTTGAATCGATCTGAAAAAACATCCCCCGCGAGGCCTAAAAAGAGATGGGAAAGTATAGAAACGGAAACCGCGATCCAGAACCAGCGTCTTCCACCCTTTTCTTTGGAAAAAATAAGGGCCCTATATGCTGAAAACAGGAAGAGAGCGACAACGGCCACGGCGGTAGGGATGCCGCCGTAAACAGACAAGTTCAGATACATATTATGGGCATCCCCAACTTCCTGAACATCCAATCCCGTTCTCTTCGGATCCCACCAGGATTTGTTGATGCCGACGAAGGGATCGTTAAAAGAACCCCATCCCCAACCCGAAAGAGGATACTTCCTCACTAGGTTGACAGAGCCCTGCCAAATGAAAGATCGATTAGTAGTGAATCTTGCGGGATCGTCAAAAGAAAGAAATTGATTAAATTCACGGTGAGTATGATCCGCAAGGCTCGCTTCGAGTCGCGGATTCACTATACCGAGGCCTGCCCACATCCCGGCGAAAAGCAACGAAAAGAGAAGCAAAACTTGGACTCCTCCGCGAAGAAATCTTTTACCCCCTATCGCGGCGAGAAGAAGGAGACAGAACAAGGCTGTCAGCCAAGCTGCCAGGCTGGAACTAATGAAGATAGCGAAAAGTACGCCGACCGATAAAAGCCACGACAAGATACCACCTTCCTCGAAAGCCCATGAAAGGGAGAAAGGTAACAGGATCACGCCGTAACCTCCAAGGGTATTGATGTTGCTGAATGGTCCCGCGAAATGATTACTCCAGAGAAAGGCGGCCAAAGTATAAATGATGGCCAACAGGGTCGAAGCGTAAAAAACAGCCAAAAATCTCCGCAGCGACTCCTCGGAATAGACCTTTGCAGCAAGCCAAATAGAAAAAGCGAATTCAAGAACCAGGGAATACCCTTTCAAAAAGTGGAAAAGATCCGGCTTTCTGAAAATAGTAGCCGGAAGCCCCCAGAGCAAGATAAACAACAGGGCCGTCCGAACAAAAGGATAGAGCTTACCGGACCAACTCTCCCCTCGGTATCTCTTAAAGCAAAGGCCGATGATGGCCAGAAGCCATCCGAAATATCTAGGAACAGGTCCCCAAGCCGCAAAGAAGACTGACCAGAGAAAACCGAACTCCACCAGGGAGAGCGATCGCCAGAAATCCGACCTGAAAACCCTGTAGTTCACCAAAAGACCTCCTTCGCGTGACGTTCTCTCCAAATTTTTTCACTAGGAGGTACCCACCCCGCAGGCAGGATCTCACGGGGTTGGAGCCTATAAAGCCGCAGCCCCGGTGATCAATAATTTCCTTTTATCCTGTATCATCTCTCCCTTGTGGCTCTTTCTATTGTCCACGAATAAAAGGATGAAACCTTGTCAGGCATTTTTTGACTCCCGGCACTTTTTCCGGAACGAACATGACCTCAGGCGGGCCTTCTTTCAGAACCTTTATCAGCGCCCCTTTCCAGGATCGCTCATCGCCGGGTAAGGGTAGATCCGCTCCTTCGAATGCAAGCTCCCTGACGGGCTCGATATCAGATGCGATCACCGGCAAACCGACTTGGATCGCTTGCATCAACACAAGGGGCATGCCTTCATCCAACAAGGGAAATACCAGAAGGTCCCTTCCAACCATCCAATCCTGGGGGTCGTCCTGAAAGCCATGGAAGCGGACACGGTCCGATAAACCCAGGTGCTCCGACAAGGTCTCAAATTCGGCTCGCTGAGGACCGTCGCCGATTGGTCTCCACCGGTGGAAGCCCGTTCGGCATTACCGTCCTGTTCAGGGGCAGGAACGACCTTAGATGCTCCTCCACCGCCTTGCTGACGCCGATAGCTCCCTAATCTTTCTTCCCGCGATTTCCCAAAGTATCTATTTCCCCCGAAGAGTCAACCGGGAGGATAATATATTCATGTTCTCGCAACTTTTGATATTCATAAAATTTAGCGAATTTCAAAAACCTTAAAAGGCCGATATTGTTGGTATTTATCAATCCCCAAAACCCATAGAGAAATTTACGGCCTAACAGAAAATATTTAATGAAGTTCAGAATCATTGTCCCAACCATTCTCCATGGCGAGTAAAAATTACCCTCATAGATGGCCCTTTTTAACTGCATATCCGATTCAAAATCGACCTTCCGAAGAGTGGTTGATATATCAATATAAGAGTAATGCTTCACAAAATTCTTCAAAGTGCGGACCTTCACGCCCTTTTTCAGAAAGACAACATCATCGTGGCCGAATCTTCCACTCATTTGCATCATTTCACGATTGTAGAGACGTATCAATTTATAGTGCTTCGCCCATCTTTTTGGTTCCTGAATTCCAGGAAAAACATCCCCGATCCGGAGTTTGTACCCGTCAAAGTCGGGGTTGCGTTTGATTTCCAATATCTCATTGACCAGACCATCTGAGAGGACTTCATCGGCGTCAAGCCGGAGGACCCACTTGTTCGAGCAACATTTTTCGGCGAAGCTGACCTGGTGTCCGATGGACGTCCAATCATGAAAAATAAACCGAGCTCCAAAATCCTTCGCAATCTGGCCAGTCTCATCAACACTGCCAGAATCAACAACAATGATCTCATCAGCCACAAGACAAGCTTTCTTCAACGACATCGGCAACCTTATCGCTTCGTTCAGCGTAACATAATAAACAGAAAGGGCAATCATTACTGACCCTTCCTTCTGTCCTGCTTGTTGTCATCAATAATCTGCTGGAAAGCGAGTGCAGATCCTTTTTTTGTAACATCGAAACCATTACGGAAAGCCATGGAAACAAAACGTTTCGCTATATTCCAGGCAAACGCAACCTTGCCCCATATTGGGGCGCGTACGGAAGCCACTTGCATTACCAAGTACTTGTTGTAAAAAAACATGGCAATCGTTCTCTCGTCAACCATCCCCCGACTTTCCAATACTCCATGGTGACGAATATCTCCTTCTGAAGGGATCAACAAAGGTGAATCGGAACTGATAAAAACCCGGTGGGAAAACTCCACATCTTCGGCCATGGCATAACCACCGAAGGTTTCAAGTTTTTCGTTGAATTGTATAGAGTCAAAAATCTCCCGCCTGAACGCCATGGAGCAACCACTCAGCCATTGCGCAGGGCCGGGTGGTGCGGTCATCCCTTTGTGCGACCCGGAAGGGTGCACCTTTCTTGTTTTTCTGTAACCTAAAGCCTTGTATAATCTTCCTTTCAACTTTTCCATAAAACAGGAACCTGCCCTTTTCTCATCACTTATTTCAACGACGACAAGACCTGCGCCCACGCATTCCGGAAAGTCTCTAAAACATTTTTCGAGGGCCAACATCCCTTCTGGGGACACTTCGCTGTCATCATCAATAAAAAAGACTATTTCCCCCCGCGCGACACGTACGGCGTCGTTGCGCTGTGAGGCAATCCCCACTCTCCGAGCTCTGAAATACCGTAAATCAATCCCCTTAGCCTCGAATCGATGTGAAAAGTCGCTCGCTACGATCCGCGATTTTTCAGTATCGCTCGCATCCCAAAGGATAACCTCAAAATCGGACGTGTCCTGCCCAAAAAGAGATGGCAGTGAGATTTTCCTGAGCGCTTCATCCCTGTCCTTTGTAGCAATGATGACGCTGATCATCGCTTTTTCCCTTTCTGAAGGATTAATTCAGATCCACTCCTTCAATCAGGACTTTGACGAAGGTGGGAACATCAAATTTTTTGCCTTCTCCGACGCCAGGAAACCGCTAATGGCATCGAGTTGGGCCTGGTACTCTTCCTCTCCGATTGTGGCCGCTGCTCTTTATGTCCTCCACCAGGTCCCTTATCTTTTGCACCTGGTCCTTGTGGGCCACCAGGACGGCGTCCTTGGTCTCCACGATCACCAGGTTTTTTATCCCGATCGTGGCGACAAGCTTGTTCTCTGCCCGGATCAGGCAGTACTCTGTAGACATTGCCTTTACATCACCGACGATGGAGTTTTTCTCCTTGTCCTTTTCGCAGGCTTCCCAGAGGGCCGTCCAGGAGCCTATGTCGCTCCACCCTGCATCCAATGGAACAACCGACGCTAGGTTTGTTTTTTCCATCACCGCATAGTCCATGGAGATGGACAGGGAAAGCTCAAAAGCTTTTTTGTCTAACCGTATGAAGTCCAGATCCTTTGTAGTTGTTTTCATGGCCTTGCCACAGGCTTCATGGACTTCGGGCGCGTGCTTTTGCAGTTCTTCAAGATAGGTCTTCGCCAGAAAGAGGAACATGCCACTGTTCTAGTAGTACTTCCCACTCTTTATATATTCCCTGGCAGTCTCTTCCTCCGGCTTTTCCCTGAAGGAGGCCACGGCGTATATGTCGCTGTTGTTTTCATGTTTTTCACCTCTTTTGATGTAGCCGTAACCAATCTCCGGCCTTTCAGGCACTATGCCAAAGATAACGAGCCAGCCATTCCTTGCGGCCGGAAAGGCCTCAGTCATTGACTTGTGGAGAGGCTCCGCATCGGCGATCATGTGATCGACGGGCAGAACCAGGAGGATCGGGTCACCGTCTTTTCCCTCACACGATTCTTGAGCAGCCGCATGAATAGTGGCCAATGCTATGGCTGGTGCCGTCTTCGGGGTTGATTCCAGAATGATGGAGAAGTCCTTGACCTCCATCTCGAGCAACTGTTCACCGGCCACGAAACGATGTTCCTCGTTACAGATCACAATAGGACAATCGCAAGGCAATCCTTTTAGCCTATCCAGGGTGTGGTGGAGCATGGTCCTGTCCCCAAAAAGCTTCAGGAATTGCTTGGGGTTGAGCTGCCATGACAGGGGCCATAGCCGTGTTCCTGAGCCGCCGGAGTGGATCACCGGGGTTATCATTATGAAGTCCTTCCAAGGTTGTTCACTTTTCCCCGGATAAATGCTTTGTTTTCCAGGAACCAGCCGTAAGTATCTCTGATGCCCTCTTTAAGGGTTATGCCCCCTCTCCAGCCCAGGGAGTTCATCTTGGATACGTCAAGCAGCTTCCTCGCCATACTATCTGGCTTTGAGGTGCCGAACTCTATTTCGCCTCAAATTTCAATATCTTGGTGGCGTCGGTCAAGTCACCGAAGTGCAGGTGCAGCCTCAGGTCCTCTTCGTGTGGATCCTGGTAGAGGTGGTCTATCCTGCTCGTATTGAAAAGGGAACTTCGACGCTTTATGCCATGGACTTCGTATCCCTTTTTAAGCAACAAGCCTGCAAGGTAGGAACCGTCCTGGCCTGTGATGCCGGTGATGAGGGCTGTCTTCAAAAGAGGACCTCCTTTTTTTCATACGGTCCGGTGATATTCCGGCCAGATCATTCATATGGAGGTACTCAAAGTGTTGTGATAAAAGACCAAAGTCTTTTCTGCTACCTCTTTTATCGAGAGGGCAATAGAAGGATTCAGCGGTTTTGGAGTATACTCTCGCTCCAGGATCTTCCGCAACACCCACCTCCAGGCCCGTATATCTCCGGGTGGAATCAGTTGATCTTGTTTGGCGCCTATTTCCCTGGCTGCGTCAAGATCAGAAGCGATCACGGGCAACCCCACTTGCGCCGATTGCAGCAGGACAAGCCCCATCCCTTCATCCAACGAGGGAAATACCAGAAGGTCGCTTTCAACCATCCAATCCTGGGGGTTGTCCTGGAAGCCATGGAAGCGGATACGGTCCGATAAACACAGTCGCTCCGACAAGGTCTCAAATTCGGCTCGCTGAGGGCCGTCGCCGATCACGCCCAGTTCCCATTCCTGGTCTTTCAACCCATCCAGCGCCGCGAGCAACACATCAAGACCTTTGATCCTCGTCAGTCGGCCCACGAAAAGTAAACGCTTCACCACTCCTCCTCTTCTTTCCCACCTGGACTCCACCGGTGGGAGCCCATTCGGTATTACCGCTCTGTTCAGGGGCAGGAACGACCGTAGATGCTCCTCCACCGCCTTGCTGACGCAGATAGCCCCCTTCGCCCGGGGGAAGGGTTTCAACCCCGAGTTCAGGCTGTAACGAGCATGGGCGGTAAAAACCCAGGGTACGCCCGACATCGAAGACGCCCACCAGGCGATCCATACCGGTACCCTCGAGTGGGCATGAAGAATATCCCAGTTTTTCCGCTTCGCCCTAGCGGCTATGTTGAAAGCCGAATAGAATCCCGTGGCAGGGTTCTTCCGATGGACGGGCAATTTCCATAGATTTACACCAGGGTCCAGTTTTTCCTCCAGCTTGCCGCCGGCGGTGATGACCGTTACCTGGTGCCCCGACGCGGCAAGTTCATTGGAGAGCCAAAGGACGTGGCGTTCTACCCCGCCTTCGTGGAACTCAGGCAAAACCTGGGCGATCTTCAAGATTCCCACCCCTGGATGATCCACTCGGCCGCCCTCCTCGCTTCGCTGAACGAAAGACCTTCGTTTTTCCTCCCCCGGGCCGGCGACACTTGATCAAGCTTTGCGGGGTCATACTCCATCGCCCAGCCTCTGCTACAGAATGATTCTATCATTAAGTCGAACCTGGGAATGCCCCAAAGCCTTTGACGAGCCAGCAAGTTCTTATCGACCATCTTCGCTGTAAGACCCTGAAGGCACTTCCTTAAGCCCTTTTTCCTTTCGACCCTGAGGATCTGCACCACGTGGCCTCCGGTCATCGCTTCGGAGATCATAGAGACCGAGTCCTCGGTGCAGAATACCCGTTGACAGGACCCGAGCATAGCGGGGACAGGGTTCCAGGGGTCTTTCGACCCTAGGACGAGCATCCTTACGTGGAGAGAGCCTTTCACCATTTCGGCGATTTTTTCTTCCGTCGCTGGAAGTGTCCTTCTAGAAGTCGTGATGAAGACATCGGCGCCAGTCTTTTTGGCTGTTTCAAGGAGAGCTTTCAGGACATTTTCGGCCCATTCCGGAGGGATCGAGTAATTCGCATCGTCGCCACCGATGAGGATGCCCCATTTCTTTTCGGCCTTTGAAGGGAACCTGGAAGCGAGCGGTCTTTCCTCCGTTTCTGAAAGTCCGGCGCCTATCATGTTGGGCGCCCCAAGGGTGGCCAGGAGGTTGGGCGAGGGTTCAGGGAAGTCGTGCTCAGGGACGATGGCGAAGTCGAAGGGAACGGTGCCAAGGACGGAGGGTGTCATCAGGCAAGCGCATTTGCCCCCGGTCGCCCTGGCCAGCGACAAACAGAAAGGTGCACCGGCACTGCCGGCCGAAAGGAACAAAACTTCGTCATTCCTCGCCCCGGAGGAGTCAATCATCCGGGTGACCGATCCATGCAGGCTCAATGCTTCGGCTTTTCCAAGCCAATCAAAAGATATTTCAGGAGAATCTTTTATCAACTTCCGGGCCTGGACCTTGTAAAGGACGAAGCGTTGAAGCCCCGAAAGCCTTGGTATTTCAATGTCGAAAACATCGGCACCAACAAGCCTTTTAAGCCACCGGGCCACTCCCGCCGACTGGTTTTCATGCCCCCGGATGCCGTCTTTCAGAACAAATACAACCTTGGGTCCGCTGAACCTGCCGGACATGATCCGATCACAACCCTTTTCTTTCGCGAAGCGTATAATGCCAAACGTTCAGCACCCCAGGATCCCGCGCACCCTCTCGAGGTCCTCGGGCGTGTCCACGCTGGGACCGGGCTTCCCCCTGGTCACGATCGCCTTCATTTTGAAGCCGTGTTCCAGGATTCTGAGTTGCTCGAGGGATTCGGCTTCCGATAGGGGGGTCGGGGCCAGGTCCGCGTAGGTGAAGAGAAAATCCCGCCGGAAACCGTAGATGCCGATGTGTTGGAAGAGGGGGATATCCGTCCGCACCCGCCGGTAGGGGATGGGGCACCGGCTGAAGTAAAGGGCGCACCCCTCCAGGTCGGTCACCACCTTCACCGTGTTGGGGTCCGCCATGGATTCGGGGTCCAGGGGAGCGCAGAGCGTTGAGGACGGGGCGTTCCTGTCCTCGAGCAGGGCCCTGGCGGCTTCGTCGATCATGACGGGGTCGAGGAGGGGCTCATCCCCCTGGATATTGATCACTACCTCCGCATCGTCATGTTTTGACGCCTCCGCCACGCGGTAGGTCCCGTTGGGGTGATCGGGGGAGGTCATGAGACCTTCGCCCCCGAAGGAATGGACGGCTTCAAGGATACGAGCGTCGTCGGTGGCAACGACCAGCCGGTCCAGGGTTTTCGACAGGGCGGCCCGTTCGTAGACCCTCTGGATGAGGGTCTTGCCGCAGATATCGGCCAGGGGTTTGCCCGGAAGGCGGGTCGAGGCATACCTGGCGGGGATGACCCCCAGCACCCTCATGGCGCCTCGCCGT
>Ga0265293_10006586_pt1 | contig 18493 bp, 23 predicted proteins | sample Munlanlewell138R_FD_192505 | JGI IMG/M metagenome (GOLD analysis project Ga0265293, IMG submission 192505) | Leachate microbial communities from a municipal landfill in Southern Ontario, Canada - Leachate well 138R | ecosystem: Engineered > Solid waste > Landfill > Unclassified | place: Canada...
ACCAGCTCGGATTCTGTACGGGTTTCTGAATCGGCCTCAGGATGCTGGACCCTCTGGTCCTGGCGAGGTATGACTTTTCATCGACCCTCCCGGCCCGGAGCCGGGGCGGTCGGTTCATCGCGGCGCCCGGAGCGCCGCTGCCCAGGAGGCAACAATGGCGAGAGGACCACTCCCGAAGCCCGGCGCGGTGCGTCGGAACGAACCAACCATCCCCGGCACCGTCCTTCCCCCTGGTGGGCGGAAGGGCAGAGCACCCGCGGTTCCCAAGGGCTACAAGCTCGGCCCGGCCGGCAAGGCCTGGTGGGCTTGGGCATGGAAGCTGCCGCAGGCCACGGCCTGGGACAAAGGGTCGCTCTATTTCGCGGCCCGGCGAGCCGTGCTCGAGGACGACCTGGCCGCGATCGACAACTTCAACGGCCTCGATCTTGCCGACCTGCTCGGCGCCGGGCCGGATGAGGTTCGCGAGCTGGTCACCCTGACGCTTAAGTCCTTGCGGTCTCAGGCCTCGGGTAAGGCGTCGCTGATGAAGGAGATGCGCGAGCTGGAGAACCGGCTCGGCTTGAATCCGAAGGCGCTGAGTGACTTGCGTTGGACGATCAAGGCGCCCGAAGCCGAGGCTGAGAAGGCCAAGGCGAAGCCGTCTGCCCGCCGGGCGCATCTTCGAGCGGTGTAGTCGATGGCGCCCCCTCGGTGCGCCGGTTGCGGCTGCACCAAGTGGACCGCCGATGGCCGCTGTCGGGACTGCAATGAGTTCCCGACGCTGGGCTACGAGGTCTGGAGCTGGATCGAGGATCACTGCGTTATCCCGGACGGGGAGTTCGCAGGTGACCCGTTCCTACTGACCGATGAGCAGGCCCGCTTTCTCCTGAATTTCTACCGCCTGTTACCGGCCGGCAAGTTCTTCCATGAGCGCGGCGGCCAGTTGATCCGGCCCCAGAAGTGGGGTAAGGGCCCGATTAGCGCGGCGATCATCTGCGCCGAGGGTCAGGGGCCCGTCGTTTTCGACGGCTGGGACGCTGAAGGGAACCCGGTCGGGCGGCCCTGGGCCACGCCCTGGATCCAGCTCACCGCCATCTCTGAGTCCCAGACTGCGAACGTCTGGCGGGCCCTGGTTCCGATGGTGCGCCTCGGGTCGCTTTCTGCGGAGATCCCGGACACTGGGGAGACCCGGATAAACCTTCCCGGCGGTGGCCGGATTGAGCCAGTGACCGCTTCCGCCCGTTCGCGCCTTGGGCAGCGGATCACTTTCGCGCTCGAAGACGAAACGCATTCCTGGTACGAGTCGAACGGCGGCCGGACCTTGGCCGACAACCAACGGCGAAACATCGCCGGCATGCAGGGCCGGTGGTTGGAGACCACCAACGCCTGGGACCCGGCCGAGGAGTCGGTGGCCCAGCAGACCTACGAATCGAAGGAGCCGGGCGTCTACATCGATGATGTGGAGCCGGGCGAGGGCTCAGTCCGGAACAAGCGCGAGCGCCGCAAGATGCTGAAGCTGGTCTATGGCGATTCAGCGGCCGGCAGTAAAGAGCGCGGTATCCGGCCGTGGATCGACCTGGATCGAATCGACGCCGAGATCCGCTCACTGCTTGAACGTGACGGCGCCCAGGCAGAGCGGTTCTTTCTCAACCGCAAGATCGCCGGGGAGTCCCGCGCCTTCTCGGTGGCCAAGTGGGATGCGCTCGCCGAGCCCAGGGAGGTCAAGGATGGCTCTCTGATCGTGCTCGGCGTCGACGGCGCCCGCTCCGATGACGCCCTGGCCGTGATCGCCACAGAGGTCGAATCTGGCTACCAGTGGCCGATCGGCATCTGGGAAGTTCCGAAGAACGCCCCCGAAGACTACGAGCACCCCTTCAATAATGTGGATGCCGCCGTAGAGGAGGCGATGGAGCGTTGGGAGGTCTGGCGGATCTATATCGACCCCGGATCCACCCAGGGCAACATCAACCACCTGGTCGACCGCTGGCAGGGACGCTGGGGTGACAAGCGAGTCATTGACTGGCACATGAACCGGCAGCGGCCGGTGGCCTACGCGGTCCGCAACTACACCGTCGCGATCAACCGCGGCGATCTGACCCACGACGGCGACGAAGTCTTTGCCCGGCACATCAAGAACTCGGTCAAGTCGCGGCTGAACGTCCGTGATGACGACGGCCGGCACATGCACACCATCAGCAAGGACCGGTCCGGTTCACCCCGCAAGATCGATGCGGCGGCGGCGGGGGTCCTCTCCTGGGAGGCCAGGGGCGACGCGATCGCCGATGGCGCAACCGCCGGCGGTGGCAGCGAGGTCTGGTTCGGCTGGGACTAATCGAAAGGAGGCACCGGTGGCCGATCGCACCCCTGCTGCATGGCTTGAAGTCCTGGAGAAACGCCTCCATGAACGTTGGAACCGCCTAAAGATCTACGACGCCTACTACGAGGGCGACCATGAGCTCGCCTTCGCCACTCAGAAGTGGCGTAACGCTTTCGGCGCCCAGTTCTCCCAGCTGGCCGATAACTGGATGCAGATCGTGGTCGACTCCTCGGTGGAGCGGCTGAACGTCCAGGGGTTTCGATTCGGTGCCTCCCAGGAGGCCGACGCTGACGCATGGGCGATCTGGCAGGCTAACAACCTTGACGCCCAGGCGCAGATGGCGCACACCGAAGCGGTGAAGCTGTCGGAGGCCTACTGGCTTGTGGCGCCGGGCGAATCGAAGGATGACCCGCCGATCATCACCGCGGAGCATCCGTCGCAGTTCATCGTGGCGCATGTGCCAGGCAACCGCCGGCAGCGCCTCGCCGCGTTGAAGAAATGGGTGGGAGAGGACAGCTACGCCTACGCGACCCTCTATCTGCCTAGCCATATTTTCAAGTGGCAGTCGCAGCGGCCGATCAACCGCCTGTCGGGGACCCGTATCGACTGGCAGCGCCGCCGAGGCGACGAGGGTGGCCCCAACCCGCTCGGCGTGGTCCCCGGGATTCCGATCCCGAACAACCCGTCGCTGCTTCGTGGTGGACGCTCTGACCTAGCCGGCGGCCCGATCCACATTCAGAACGCGGTGAACAAGCTGCTCTCGGACATGTTGATCGGGTCCGAGTACCAGGCCTATCCGCAGCGGGTGCTGCTCGGCGTTGAGCCGCCCCGTGATGAGAACGGACGGCCAATTCCGGCCGCAGAGCTCAAGGCATCCCAGGAGCGCGTCTGGTTCTTCCGGAACGAGAACGCGAAGGTCGCCGAGTTCAAGGCGGCCGACCTCGAGAACTTCGGAAAGTCGATGGACCGCTTGGTCAAGCACCTGACGGCCCAGACGAAAACCCCTCCGCATTACGTGCTCGGCGAAGTCGTGAACGCCAGCGGTGACGCCCTTAAGGCGGCGGAGACCGGTCTGGTCTCCAAGACCAAGGGCAAGATGCCGGCCTTCGGCGACTCCCACGAGGAGGCTATGCGCCTGTCGTTCATGGCGATGGGTGATAAAGAGCGAGCGCAGGAGATCCAGGTCGAGACGATCTGGCGCGACCCGGAGTCCCGTTCGTTCGGTGAGCTGGTCGACGGGCTGGTGAAGCTGTCCACGATCGGTGTCCCTCACGAGATTCTGTGGGAGCGGGCCGGGTTCTCACCGCAAGAGATCGACCGGATGCGCTCGATGCAGGCAGCGGACCTATTCCTTGGTGGGGTGGATGATGGCGGCGAACAGCCGGTCCCTACTGATAACTGACCGCTTCGGGCGGCGCCTGGCGCAGGTCGCGCAGCGGTTGAAGTTGGAGCTCGACGGCCGTTGGAGCCTCGACCCCGGCGATTTCGACGGCAGCTATGACCTTTGGCGCCGCGTGGCGGTGAACATGATCACTGCTGCCCAGCGGCACAACCTGCATCTGGCGTCCGGCTACCTCGCTGCGTTCTCCGCATCCGAGACGGGCCGGCGCACACCCCCACCGACTTTTGACGCCGACGAGTACGTCGGCATGAGCCGTGACGGTAAGCCGTTGACTGAAGCGCTTGACCGCCCGCTGATCGACGCAAAGCGGGCGATGTCTGACGGCAAGGACGTTGCGACCGCCTCATCGACGGCGCGAGCTACCGCCCTTCGGTCCGCGCAGATGGATGCCTACCACGCCGCACGAGGGCCGGTGGCCGGGCACCTGCAGGTCTCCGGCCAGGCCAAGGGCTGGCGCAGGGTGGTGGTAGGGGAAACCTGCGGCGCTTGTCTTGCCGCGGCAGACGGTCGGATCATGCCGCCGTCCGCCGGCCTGAAGATCCATCCAGGATGTGACTGTGTGGCCGAGCCGGTCCTAAGCGGCGTGGAGGAGCGTTTCTACCGGCCCGATGGCAAGCAGATCTTCGAGTCCCAGCCGCTGGCCGTCCAGGACGAGAGCCTCGGCTCCACCACCGCAAGTCTTGTACGTGAGGGAGAAATCGACCTCGCTGACCTCTTCTCAGAAGTGACAACCGAGGGTGGCAACACCTTCATTAAGCAGCGTCCGATCAGCGAACTGATCGGCGCCGAATAAGACCCGGGAGGTCTGCAATGCCGGAGCAGGAAGCACCTGCCGATGAGCAGGGCCAGGAGCCCAGTGGCCAGGAGCCGCAACAAGAGGTCGAGGAAACGCTCGACGTTGAGCGAGCCAAGGCCAAGATCGCGAAGGCGAATAAGGAGGCCGAAGGTCTTCGTAGACGCCTACATGAGGCAGAGCAGAAAGTCGCGGAGTTTGAGGACCGCGACAAGACCGAGCTGGAGAAGTTGACCGACCAGCTCCAGACTGAGCGACAGCGTGCCCAGGAGGCACAGTCTCAGCTGCTGCGATTCCAAGTGGCGGCCGACAAGAAGGTTCCCCCTGAAGCAATCGATCTTCTGTCTGCCACCACCAAGGAGGAACTGGAGGCGCAAGCCGACCGGATACTCGAAATCGCGACGAAGCCGGAGCCACCCCCGTCGTTTGACGGCGGGACACGGGACCCGGCACCTGAGCCCAAGACGCCGGAGCAGGCACACAACGACTTCCTGCTCCAGCTCGCGGGCAAGACCACCCAGTAAACCCTCCCGTTGGGGCCACCGGACAGCGGGGTCTAAGAACAAGGAGGCCAGAAAATGGCCAATCAGATCCCGCTTTCGGGACTCTCTGACGCCGCTGGCGGCGTTCTGCTCCCCACGGAGCAGGGTGACATTCTCGCCAACGGCATTCTCCAGCAGTCCGGGGCGCTCGCGCTCGCGGGCGACAGTCGCGCCACAACCTCGCGCCGGACACAGTTCCCCATTTGGATGGGGCGTCCGACCGCTGAGTTCGTCGGCGAGGCGGGCACCAAGCCGGTCACCGGAGCCGAGTTCGGCGCCGGGACCCTGAACGTCAAGAAGATCGCCTCCATCGTGATCTTCACCGACGAGCAGCTTGAGGACGTCCAGAACGGCGACCTCAACGTGCTGGTCGACGGCGGCGTCCAGGAAGCGATCGCCGACGTGACCGACGCCCACGCGGTCGGGAAGGACTCCGGCACCAACCTGTCGACTTCGTTCGACATCGCGATGCGGTCCACCACCTCGACCGTCGAGTTTGATGGTGCAGACGAGGAAGGGTTGCGCCTCGCGGTTTCGGCTGCGATGGGCACCCTGGAGGCCAACGGCTACAACAACCCGGCCAACATGGGCGTGTTGCTGGCAGCCGATGCGAGCCGGCACCTGCGCGATGCGCGGGCTGTGCCGGGTGGAACGGTGGCTGGCAACACGCCGCTGTACCAGCCGAACTCCGACCCGCTGTATGGGTTGGATCGGCAGTTCTCGACCAACCTGAACACCCTGGCCGAGGCCGGTGGTTCCAACAAGATCGTCGGCTTCGTGGTCTACAAGCCGAACCTCCACGTCCGGATCCGCAAGGACATCGAGGTCAGCGTGAGCCGTGAGGCGTCGGTGAAGGTTGCCGGTGAGGACGCACCTCGTTCGCTCTGGCAGGAGAACCTGACCGGTCTGCGGTACGAGACCCGTCTGGGCTACTGGATCCACGACATCAACCGTGCGGTCGTGGCGATCACCAACGGGTCCTAATGGCCTCGAAGGAAAAGGAGACAGCCTCCCAGTCGGACTTCGAGGCCGCGGCAAAGACCGCGGCTGAGACGTCCAACGACGGCGGCTTCTCCACGTACAAGCCCGCCCCCGGCCTGCCGCTGACCGAGCAGGCCAGGGGCGCGCCGAAGGAGTAGCGATATGGGGAACCGGGTTCAGGCACCACGTACAGAAGGGGTCGGCCTGGCGGTCCCGCCACGCAAGGCGGACTGTACCGGCCGGCGCCCGAGCACATACCCGTGGCAGATCCAGGTTGACGCCTGTGATCACGACGGGCCTGACCCGGTTCCCCTCACCGCTCGCGAACGATCGATCGGTGATCCGCAGCCGATCCCGTGGGAGGGGTAATGGACGAACAAGACGCACTTGCCAAGCTCTCCCGCATGGTCGACGCGACCGCCGAGCCGGTGCTGTCGGAGGGGGATCTAGAAGATCTCGTTGCCTCGTCGGCCCGACCTGACTCGAACGGAACGGTGCGCTCGGATGGTTCCGCGTGGACCCCGACCTGGGATCTGAACGCCGGCGCCGCTGAGGGCTGGGCACGTAAGGCAGGAAAGGCCGCTGCCCGATTCAGCTTCGCCGAAGACGGCCAACGCTTTGAGCGGGCCCAGATCCACGCCCACTGCATCCAGCAGCACCAACTCTTTGCGGACCGATCGATGGGCACGCTCGACATCGCCACAGACTTGAGCAGCTGACGCTGCCAACAAACGTAGGGCACCTTGGCTCCCGGTGGCGGTCATGTGTGTCCTGCGGTTTCAGCCACCACCCGCCACCACTGGAGCAGCCACATGAGCGAATCATCTCGGCCGCCTCTGCTGTTTCACTCCAACGCCCCGTGGAGCCCCACAGGGTACGGGCAGCAGTGCGGCATCTTCACCCCCCGCCTGAACAAGCATTACGAGGTCGGCATCAGCAGCTTCTACGGCCTCGAGGGCGCCCGTCTCAGGTGGGATGGCATGGTTGTCTATCCCGGCCTGGGTGGCGACTTCGGTAATGACTCGCTACTCCCCGCCGCCGACGCACATCTCGGCGGGTTCAGGGGCGGGCTGACGATGACCCTGATGGACGTCTGGGTGTTGGACCCCTCAATTATCCGACGCCTTAACGCGGTGTGCTGGGTGCCTGTCGACCATGAGCCGGCCCCGCCCAGGGTGATCGAGTTCTTCCGAAACTCAGGGGCGATCCCGATGGCGATGAGCCGCTTCGGAGAAAAGATGCTTCAAGAGTTCGACCCGCTGTATGTCCCGCACGGGATCGACACGGAGGCATACCGGCCCATCCCGAGGCGTGAAGCCCGCGACGTGACCAAGATCCCGCAGGACAAGTTCGTCGTCGGCATGGTGGCCGCCAACAAAGGCAACCCGTCGCGAAAGTGCTTCGCCGAGGCATTCCAGGCGTTCAAGTTGCTGCGGGACCGCCACGAGGACGCGGTTCTCTATCTGCACACCGAGATGACCGGCAAGTACGACGGTGTCCGGCTGCCGATGCTGATGGAGGCGCTGGGAATCCCCCATGATTCGGTGTTCTTCGCGGACCAAAACCGGATCCTCCACAACCCGGTCGGGCACGACACGATGGCCCACGTCTACTCAAGCCTCGACGTTCTGCTCTCACCTTCAGCGGGTGAGGGGTTCGGGATCCCCGTCCTGGAGGCCAACGCCTGCGGGGTGCCCGCGATCGTCACTGACTTCTCGGCCCAGCCAGAGGTGCTGCAGGCAGGGTGGCGGGTCGACTACCGGGCCAACTGGACCGTTCAGGAGTCCTGGCAGGCCACCCCGGACGTACAGGACATCTTTGATGCGCTGAACCAGGCCTACAACGCCGAGGACCGGATGCGCGACCAACTCGCCCAGAAGGCCCGTGAGGGCGCCCTGGCCTATGACGCCGACCGAGTAATGGACGAGCACATGCTGCCCGCCCTGGCCGAGGCCGAGCGCCGGTTCGCCGAGCGTGAGCCGGTGGAACTGAAGGCCGTGGCATGAAGGTCGCCTGGCTGCACGACCAAGGCAACGCTGATGGAACCAAGGGTGGCGCCGAGCTGACCATGGACGAGTTCCGGGCCGCGGCACCGGACGGTGTCGAGTTCACCGACCTGGACAAGGCCGAGGTAGTGGTTGTCGGCAACTGCGTGACCCTTGACCTATGCCCCTGGCGGCTGGCCGAGAAGCGCGTCATTCGCTACCACCACGACCTGGCACGGCACGAACCAGCCGACGTTCGCGAGTGGATGAACGCCCATGCCGAACACGTCTTCACCTCACCGCTTCACCGCGACCGGTACGGCATCGACGGGGCACTGATACCGCCCGCAATCGACCTCGACCGGTATAAGCCGACCCGGCAGACCCGTCGCAACACCGAGCGCGGAGGGGCCTGCACGATCGCCAGTTGGCAGAACCCAGGCAAGGGCGGGTCGACGCTCTGGGAGTGGTGCCAGAACAACGACGCGGACCTTCACTGTTACGGCCCCGGACCGTTCGTTCCGACCGGCCCAGGCATTCGGCTTCACGACACCTTGGAGCCCGCGCAGGTTGCCCAGACGCTGCACGAGTACGAAACCTTCGTTTTCCTGCCCACCGCACCCGAGCCGTTCGGGCGCTGCGTAGTAGAGGCATGGGCGGCCGGCCTTGACCTGGTGGTCAACTCTCTCGTCGGTGCCCGCTACTGGATCGAGGAGAAGCCCGAGGCGCTGAGAACTGCGTCTGCCGACTTCTGGGGTCTTGTCTATGGCGGCTGACGCGATCGACCTCATCGTCCCGACCATCGAGGGGCGGGAAGAATCCCTAGAGCGCTGCCTCGCGTCCTTCCCGAACGTCAACCCGATCATCGTCCGCGGCAAGCCGACCTGCGGGCAGGCATGGATCGAAGGGATCCAACGCTCCAAGGCCGACTACCTGATCCTCTGCGCCGATGACATCGAGGCCAGGATGCCGGCCTACGAGGTTTGCGTAGAGACGATCGACGCCGGCTACCTGCCCTGCCCGGTGATCTACCGGCCAAACGGCACCATTGAATCTGCAGGCGGAGACATGGGCGCCCCTGGCTGCCTGCTGACCGACATCCAGCCCGATTGGACCCCGGTCAACTTCGTTCCATTGCCGTTCGTTTCCCGCGTGCAGATCGACCGCATCGGGATGATCCCCTCCCACTACATGACCGATGTGTGGGCGTCCCACCGCGGCCGCCAGCTCGGCTACGAGACGGTCTTGCGGACGAGCTTCGAGCTGATCCATCACCACCACATGACTGGCCGTAAGTCAACCGAGCACGAGGACCGCAGAATCTTCGACGAGGCAATGCGGGATGTCTGACCCCTACGGGTCTCACCTTCCGGTCCTTGCCGAGGTCGTCAAGTCGGTGCGGCCGAGACAGGTTCTCGAATACGGCGGCGGGCACTACTCCACTCCGTTCTTTCTCGCCCATGTCGACGAGCTGGTCACGGTCGAGTGCGACGAGCGGTGGGCGGCCACACTGAGGGCCGACTACGGGCATGAGGTTGTCCCAGGCGCCCAGACCACCGGTTTCGACCTTGTCTTCATTGACGACGGCGAAACGGCCTCTGAGCGCCTGAAGACGATCCGCACGGTTCTTTCCTCGCCGCACCCTGTCGTCGTGATTCACGACGCAGAGGTTCCCAAGTACGCCAAGGCCATTGCCGCCTTGGCCGCGAGCTACTCGATCTTCCCGACCGCCCCTGACACGGCGGTCATCTCAGCCACCAACCAAGGAGCACGATGCGCGTCCTGATCACCGGATCCCTCGGGACCCTCGGCCGACCCCTCACCAGCGAGCTCTCAGAGCGCGGCCATCGGGTGTTCGGCTGCGACCTGATGCACACAGCCCAGGAGCAAGACACCTACATGAGGGCCGACGTTGCCGACTACCGGCAGATCGAACGGGTCTTCCATGAGTACCAGCCCGAGGTTGTCTACCACCTGGCCGCCGAGTTCGGCCGGCACAACGGTAACCGCCACTACGAGCAGGTGTGGCGCACGAACCTGATCGGCACCCACAATGTTCTGGACCTCTGCGACCGCTACGGCGCGAAGCTGATCCACGCCTCAACGTCTGAGATCTACGGCGAATGCGACGAGGAGTGGCTGACCGAGGACTTGTCTGAACGACTGCCGTTGCGCCAGCCGAACGAGTATGCGCTGTCGAAGTGGGCCAACGAGCAGCAGATCCTGAACTTCACCGCCCGCCACGCTGTTGAAGCGATCCGGCTTCGGTTCTTCAACGCCTACGGCCCCGGGGAGACCTACCACCCGTTCCGCTCGGTGATCGCGCTCTTCTGCTATCGGGCGCTCAATGGCATCCCGTGGGAGGTTTACGAAGGGTATTTCCGCACCTTCATGTACATCGGTGACTTCATCCCGACCCTGGCGAACGCCATGGACCGAGGCCGGCCGGCGGCCGTCTACAACATCGGCGGCTTGGACTATCGGTCGGTGCGTGAAGTGTCCGACCTGATCCTGGCCGAAACCGGGGCCGACCCGGCACTCGTCACATACCTGGCCGAAGACGTCCACAACGTGAAGTCCAAGCGGCCAGATAACTCGCGGGCGATCAGCGAGTTGGGTCACTCACCGCGGGTGACGATTGAAGAGGGGATCCCGAAAACCCTTACGTGGATGTCCGACCAGTAGGAGGCGCCGATGCTGACCGAATCCGAACTCGCCTCGATGCGGTCAGATCTCGTGGCCTCGTTCCCCGGCACGGCGATCATCCAAACCCAGCAGTGGCAATCAGACGGCGGGGGCGGCGGCACCACCACCTGGGTTGCAGCCGGAACCGTCGCCTGCAGGGTTGCGCCTGTCGCTAGTTCCGGCGAGGGCGAGCGAGTCCAAGGTGGCCGCCTACACCCCGACTCTGAGCTGGTATTCACCCTGCCGGCCGGGACCGAGATCGTCACAGACGCCCAGATCGTCTACGGGGGCGACACCTTCACCGTGGCATCCCTGCGGGCGCCGCGCAGCTTCGAGGTCAGCCGCCGCGTCGAGGTTAAGGAGGTCAAATGAGTGTTGTCCTCAAGTCGCGGATTCCGGCCATCTCAGTTGAACTCGCCCGCCGGGCCGACAAGGCCGCTAGGGAAGGGGCGGAGATGATCGAGGCCGAGGCCGAGCGCCGCGTCTCTGTTCGTTTCGGCGACTTGCGGGAGTCCATCCACGTTGAGAAGCTAGGCGTTGCCAAATATGCGGTCGTAGCCGGCGGTCGCAAGGGCGTCTTTTACGGGCACCTGCTGGAGTTCGGCACCGACGTCGCGCCGCCGCATCCATTCCTGGTGCCGGCAACCGAGGCGAAGGCCGGTGAGGTTGTCAAGCACATGCAAGACGAGATCAAGGGCCTATGAGCGCGGTTCGCACGGCCGTTTATCAGAAGCTTTCCGGCACGACAGCGATCACCTCCAAGCTGTCGAGTGCGACGGCGATCTACCACGGCCAAGCACCCCCAAACGCCGCCTACCCCTTCCTGGTCTTTCACAAGCAGTCTGGCACGCCCGACTACTCATTCGGTGCCAAGAACTTCGACTGGGAGGTGTGGATGGTTAAAGCAGTCGACCGCTCCACGTCTTCCACTGTCGCTGAGGCAATCCAGGCGGCAGTCGACGCCGCCCTTACCGGCGCCACGCTAACGATCGGTGGCCGCTTCCTGGCCGACCTGCGGCGCACCTCAGACATTGACTTCCTCGAAAACTCGGGGGACCAGCAGTACCGCCACCACGGTGCCCTGTACCGCGTAGTCGTTCTCTAACCCGAAAGGGCCCACATATGAAGCGCACCTACCGCGTCGGCGGAGCACACAGCGTGCTCGGCCGCGAACCGGGGGCCGTCTTCACGGCGGAGATCCCCCCTGACCAGGAAGCCCGGCTGATCCAGCGCGGGTCGCTAACCCGCGTCCAGAAGGACGCTCCCAAGAAGGAGAAGAAGTAATGGCGAAGATCGTTCTGAAGGACGCCTTCATCCAGGTTGACGGCACCGACTTGTCTGACCATGTCTCATCGGTCACCCTCGAGGATTCGGCCGAAGAGGTGGACCTAACGGCCTTCGGTGCTGACTACCGCGAGCTCGGCCAGGGGCTTAAGGACGCGACGATCACCGCGACGGTGTTTCAGGACTTCGCGGCATCGAGCGTCGACTCTGTCCTCGCGCCCCTGTACGCCTCCGGCGGAACATTCGGCGTCGTCGTGCGGGCTACGAGCGCCTCGAAGTCTGCCACCAACCCGGAGTACACCCTGACCTCCCGACTGTTCACCTACTCGCCGATCGCCGGCGGTGTGGGCGAGGCCAGCACCACCGATGTGACGTTCCGCAACGCCGGCACCGCCGGTCTGCAGCGCGGCACTGCCTGATCTGTACCTAGCCACCGATGCGGCACCGGCCGCAGAAAGGGGTCATCGCTATGGCGAGGCTCACAAAAGACGCCCTGCTTGGGGCCAACGACATCCGCACCAAGGAGATCGACCTGGAGACGATCGGCGGTTCGGTCGTCGTCCAGGGGCTCTCCGCCTCTTACAGCAACGAGGCGCAGTCCGAAGCGGTCGAAATGAAGCAGGTCGGCCGCGACCAGGTCGCCAAGGTCAACACGGTCAAAATGGAGGCCATCCAGGTCTACCACGGCCTGGTTGACCCGAAGCTCGACTCGGTCGAGGAGGCACAGCGCTTCCTCGAACGTTGCGGGCCGGCCGCCGTCAAGGTCGTCGAGGCAATCGACGAACTGAGCGGCCTGGACAAGGAGGCGATCGCCGAAGCGAAGGCGAAGTTTCCGAGCGGCGGAGCGGATGCGGCAGGGGCAGTCGTGGGTGATGGAGCTCCCGCCGGGGGTGCCGGACCCGATCTACCTGTGCGAGATGGCGCTGGAGATGGGGAAGTCGATTCGTGAGCTGACCTCGGGTGAGCCGGGCATGTCCGCGCATGAGTTGTGCGTGGTCTGGCCGGAGTTTTTTGCCTATCGCGAGCGCCAGCGTGAGCGAGAGGCCGAGAAGCGGGCGGGTCGCTAGTGGCCCGCCCGTTGGAGGTGTAAATGGACCCTGCGGCAATTCTGCGCATTCACGTCGCCGCCAACACGGCGGCGGCGAATGCCTCCCTCGCCAAAACTGATGCGCAGCTCAAGCGGACCGCCGCCACGGCGTCGGGGACCTCTGCGGCCCTCGGTTCCAAGATGGCCAAAGCGGCGAAGCTGGGGGCCGTTGGCCTTGCCGTAGGGGTCGGCGCCGCCCTGGTTTCCGCGTCGAAGAAGGCCCGTGACTTCGAGACGCAGATGTCGAACCTCGGCGCAGTGGCCGGCGCCAGCGGCCGTCAGATGCGTCGTCTGGAAAAGCAGGCTCTTAAGCTCGGCGCTGCCACCCAGTTCTCAGCCACCGAGGCCGCCCAGGCCCAGATCGAACTCGCCAAGGGTGGCCTGGCGGTCACGCAGATCCTCGACGGCGGGCTCCAGTCCGCGCTCGCGCTGGCCGCCGCCGGCGAACTGGACCTCGCACAGGCCGGCGAGACCGTCGTGAACACGATGGGCCTATTCGCCCTCAAGGGCAAGGACGCGATGAAGATCGCCGACATGCTCGCCACGGCGGCGAACAAAACGACCGTCGACGTTGACGACCTGGCCATGTCGCTCAAGATGGGTGGCGCCGTTGCCAAGCAGGCCGGCTACAACTTGAATCAGACCGTCCAGGTGCTCGAGGCGCTGGCCGAGTCCGGGGTGAAGAACTCCGACGCCGGCACCTCAATGAAGGCAGCGATGATCCAGCTGCTTAACCCGACCGCGAAGCAGGCCAAGCTCGCCAAGGAGCTCGGGTTGAACTGGATCAACCAGAACGGCTCGATGAAGTCTGCGATCCAGATTTCCAAGCAGCTGCAGGCCGCCACCGACGGAATGACGAAGGCGGAGCGGACCAAGGCCTTCGCCGTCCTGGCCGGCACCGATGGTTTCCGAACCTTGGCCGCCCTGTATGACGCCGGACCGCAGAAACTCAAGGCTTACGAGAAGGCGAACGCCAAGCAGGGCGAGGCCGCCCGGGTGGCGGCCAAGAAGATGGACAACCTCGAAGGTGACCTCGAGGAACTTTCTGGCGCCTGGGAAACCTTGCAGATCGCTCTCGGCGGGCCGGTCAACGATGCGATCCGTGAGGTGGTGCAGAGCCTCACCGACCTGCTCAACGTGGTCAACAAGTTCGACGTTTCCGCCCTCACCGGCGACCTCAAGCATCTAGAGAAGGCCAACGAGGATGTTCGTGACGCGGTCCGAATCGCGACGGACGCCTGGAAAGTCCTGGGCCCGACCGTGGAGGCAGCCTTCGGAATCCTGCGAGCCACGGTCCGCAAGATGCTGAACGTGATCGGCGGGCTCGCGCAGGTCGTGCGTGGCGTGATGAAAATCATCGCCGGAATCCTGCGCGGGGACTGGTCGCGGGCGTGGGAGGGCGCCAAAGATATCGCCCGCGGCGCCGTCCGGATTCTGGGCAGCACCCTCCGGTTCTTTCGCGACACCGCCCGGTCGATCTTCAACGGGATCCGCGACATCATGCGCAACATCTTCGGCGATGCGTGGGACAAGGTCGAGGGCATCTTTGCCACCGGCGCGAACGCCGTGATCGATGTGGTCAACGCCGTGATCGGGGTGATCAACAAGATCCCCGGTGTCCCTGACATCGGGCCGGTCGGCAAGATAAGGACGGCGCCGCAGGTGCTCTACGACCGGCTGCCGACCCGCAGGAGGAAACAGCGCGGCGGCCCAATTTTCGGTGGTGCGCCGTCCGGGGATTCAATCCCGGCGATGTTGGAGCGCGGCGAGTATGTGCTGAACCGCAAGGCGGTCCAGGCCCTGGGCAGGCAGCGCCTGGACATGATCAACTTCGGTGCCGCCCCGCGGTTCCAGAACGGCGGGTTCCTAGGCAAGGCAGCCGGCAAGGTGATCGGTGCCGCCCGCGATGTGGTCGGCAGGGGCGCCGGATTCTTCCTCAAGCAGCTACCGCAGCCAAACCTTCCGCAGCCGTTCACCGGACTGGGCCCGCACATCATCGACAACGTGACCGACTGGATTCGGGGAAAAGTACCGAAGGCTGCCGGCGCGGACGTTGCCCTGGGGGCGGCGCCTGCCTCCCTGCGGGCTGCGATGGCTTTGGCGCAGAAGATGGGCCTGACCATCACCTCAACGACCGGAGGGGCGCACACCGCGACGTCATGGCACTACAAGGGCCGTGCTTTCGACGCATCGAACGGCTCGGCGCCTACCGCCGAGATGATGCAGTTCGCCCTTGAGGTTGCGCGACGTTGGGGCCGGAAAACTCTGGAGATGTTCTATGACCCGCTCGGCTGGTATCTGAAGCACGGCTCGAAGGTCATGGGCGCGATCGGTGGGCACAGCGATCACGTCCACGTTGCGATGCAGAAGGGCGGCCTGGTGCGTGGCCGGGTGAGCTACTTCAACGATGGCACCACCGCTTCCGGGTTGTCAGCTGCGACCCGGCCAGGGCTCGCGCTCAATTTGAATGCCGGCACCGACAAGGGCTGGAACAACTCGACGACCCAGGGGTGGATGACGGCGGCCCGCGGCGGTAAGCCGGTCTACGGTCGGGTCACGATCGCCGGGAAGTCCGCGGTGCTGCCGATCATCGATCTGGGTCCGGCGGGGTGGACGGGCCGGGCCATCGACGTGACCCAAAAAGGCATCGAGAAGATGGGGTTCACCGCCGCGAACTTCCCGACTGACGCGATGGGCAAGGTGAAGATTCTTGGTGGCCTGGGCGCGGTGAAGAAGGCCGGGAAGGCACGGTCTAGCACTGGCAGCAAGGGCAAGAGGGCCGTGGGGAGGATCGGACGTGCAGTGCAGTTGACGTCCCCGGCCGATAAGCCGGGGAAGCTCGGCGGGCTGGCCAGGAAGTTGCCTAAGTCGGTGCGGCAGTTGTTGCGATCCCCGGGCCTGACCGGGACCGGCTGGATGGCGGCGGCGAACATGGCGGTCACTCTCGCCGAAGCCACCGAGGGGATCGACGACGACAAGCTGGCGTTGCAGTACCGGATCAGCCTGAATCGTCGCCGTGTTGCGAGCCTGAATAAGCGGCTCGGGACCATCAATAAGCGGCTGGCTAGCCGGAAACTGAAGCCTGCGCAGCGCAAGAAGTTGAAGGAGCGCCGAGACACGCTCCTAGGGGATCTCGGCACCTTGAAGAGTTCGATCATCGCGGACCGTTCCACCGTCGGCGCTCTCACGCCGCCCGGTTCTGACGAGCCCGACCCGATGGCAGAGGCGGTTGCCGCCGCGTTGGCTGCGATGAACGCGCAGACTGAGGCTCTGAGGCTCCAGGCGGAGGCGATGAAGGAGCTGGCCGACGAGCAGCGCCGTGAGAACGAGCGGGCCGAGCACATCATGGGGATGACCGGCCGGGAGGCAATCCGCTCATGGGCGGCCACGATGTCCGGTCAGATCGCCTCCGATGTCGGTCCCCGCCGCACCTTCACTAGCCCCAACGCGAGGTACTGATGGCCGACTCTCTGATCCTGAAACTGCCCGGCTCGGGCGGCACTGAAATCAACCTTACTGGTGGCTCATGGAAGGCCCAGGAGGTCAACCTCGGCAACCCACCACACCGTGAGGAATGGGTTTCTGGAGTGGACACCGAGGGTGCTTTGCCGGCCCGCGTGTTCCGCCGCGATAACCGGGAGGTCACGTTCTCGTTGCGGGTGAATGAAGCCGCGGCCGACATGGACGATGCGATGGATCTGATCGCCGCTCTAAATCAGGCGATCGAAGAGGCCAAGCGTGTCGCCTCCAGGGGGGTGATTGACCCTGCCCTTGACTCGGTGAGGTTGATCTGGTCCCCGCACGCCTCCGGCGAGAGTCGGACCTTCACGCTGCCGGTTGTGGGTGGCGAACCGGTCGAGGTTCCCCTGACCAACCAGGGCGAGGACGCGGGCTGGTTCAAGGGCGTTCCGAAGGTGCGGGTGAAGCTGGTCTGCGCCCCGTTCGGCTATGGGCCCGAGGCCGTGCTGGCCGACACGACCACCGACTCAAACCTGATCGCCTCGAATGCCGTCGCGGCCGTGGATCTCGCCGCGGTCGGCGGGGATGTCCCGCCGTGGATGGATGTGCGCCTGGCCGAGAGCGATTCCCAGATCCGCAACCGTGTCCTGGTGGCTGCCGAGTCACCTGCAACCGGCGATACCGACTACATAGCGGCAACGTCTCTCACCACTACAGGGTATGGCGGCTCTGTTTCGTCCGGCACTCTCTCGATGACCTCGACGGAGTGGCGGTATATGGCTGAGATCCCAGTTCAGTCACATGCCCGTGCAAGGAAGCTGATGCTTACCCATGCCACCGGCGGTGGACAGGTCCGGGTGCGTTGGAAGCAGTCCGGGGTCGAGCGGGTATCGGAGGCGGTGACTCTTCCCGCGAGCGGGTACGGCGATGTGGATGTTTGCCGGGTAGAGGGTGAGTGGCTCGGCGTGATCGAGGGCAAGGGCACCGTTTCACTACGGGGGTTGAGCTTGCTCGGTGTCGATGGGTGGTGTGAGGCCAAGTCTTCGCCGGGTTCCGGGCTTGGGACACAGGGCGAGTTGACCCACAGCGACAACACTTTGTCAGGCACGCTCAATGCCTCGTCTCTTGACCTGGGCGGCACTTGGTCTTCTTCTGGCGCAACGACTGACTTCTCAAATGGCCAGCGCTCCACAACGTCGGATAGCTCAGCAAGGATCGGCCTTGCCGGGTCCGCGACACCCGGTTGGGTGCAGGCGTCGTTGCAGCTTGAATACAACCCGCTCCTGTCGGGGGCGTGGCCGATCGGTAGCGGCCTGATTGTCCGCTACACGAATACGTCCAATTTCGTGTTCGCCGGGCTTACCCGTTCATCTGGCGGCACCACTTCATTCGCGTTGATCCGGGTGATTTCCGGGACCGCCGTGGTGCTTGCCGAGTCGACCGACGTTCTGCCATTCAGCTTCGACGTGTTCTTCCCTGAGGTTGCGATCACCGACGATGGCAGCTGGTGGTTTAGGGGGCGGCTGTTGCAGTATGCACCCGAGCTTGTTATCGAGGCCACCGGTCAGGACGCGCAACTTTCCTCGTCAGGCACGCTCGCGACCGGCAGGGTGGGGATCTACGACCGTTGGAGCGGCTCCGCCCACACGCGGCTTTTCTCCAAATTCGCGGTCTACAGCACCCCGTGGGCAACAGACCCACTACTCCCTGCCGCCGGCGACTTGCGTCTCGCCGATGCCACCCTGCTCGGCGCCTCGGACCAGGAGCTTCCCTACCGCGGCATGGGTCTCACGAACCTGCACCCGCAGCACCCGTCACGCCTGTATGTGATGGCCCGCCGGGGCCGTGATGCCGGGGCGTCGGTGGCGACGAATGAGACGGACAACCTGGACCTGGAGGTCCGGGCGCGGCCCCGCTACTTGTCAGTACCCAGCTAACAAAAGGAGGCGCCGATGAGCGCTTTGTCAGATTTCGCCGAG
>Ga0265293_10006587_pt1 | contig 18492 bp, 16 predicted proteins | sample Munlanlewell138R_FD_192505 | JGI IMG/M metagenome (GOLD analysis project Ga0265293, IMG submission 192505) | Leachate microbial communities from a municipal landfill in Southern Ontario, Canada - Leachate well 138R | ecosystem: Engineered > Solid waste > Landfill > Unclassified | place: Canada...
TCAGAAAATGGAATAAGTATTATAATGATCTAGAACATTGTGCTTTAAACGGAATGACCCCAAATGAATTTTTAGTTAATTATTCGTAATTTAAAAACCGCCAAATGTATATGCCTAAAACATTATTTGACAACACAAGCTTTTTATATTGCTTTCAACAAAAAAAAGACCACCTTTTACTTTGGTGGTCTTTTTTTTGTTTTGTTGTTTTAAAATATGCTCAACAGCCTGCTAATCTTTCTAGATTCTTTTTCTTTCTTATTTACGGTTATAGTGGTCTTGATTACTGAGTCTGGTATCAAGGATATGCTGTCTATACCGCATTCTACTAAAAATTCTGCGAAGTCTGGGAAGTCACTTGGTGCTTGTCCACAAATACCTACTTTTGTCTTTGTTTTTTTGGCTTTTTTAATTAATTCCCTTATTAACTCTTTAACTGCTTCATTCTTTTCGTTAGAAACACCGGCAACCTCTAGTGTTCCTCCAGAGTCTCTGTCTATTCCTAGGGCCAGTTGTGTTAGATCATTTGAGCCTATTGAGAAGCCATCAAATATTTTAGCAAATTTTTCAGCTAAAATTATATTCGCTGGAATTTCCGCCATAACATAAACCTCTAATCCATTTTTACCTCTTTTAAGTCCGTTATCTTCCATTATTTTTAAAACTTTTTCCCCTTCTTCTATTGTTCTGCAAAAAGGTATCATTATTTTTACATTTTTTAACCCAAAATCATCTCTTACTTTTTTTAATGCTTGGCACTCTAGCTTAAAGGCTGGCAAAAAGTTTTTTGAATAATATCTGCTAGCGCCTCTCCAGCCAATCATTGGGTTTGATTCTTCTGGTTCGTAGTCTTTGCCTCCTATTAAGTTGGCATATTCGTTGGTTTTAAAATCGGAAAGTCTTACAATAACATCTTTTGGATAAAAGCCAGTTGCTAGCATTGCAATTCCTTCAGCTAGCTTGTCTACGAAAAATTGGCTTTTATTTTTATGGCTCTCCGTAAGATTCTCTATTTTATTCTTTAAAGTTTTGTTCTTTATTTTATTAAAATTAATTAAAGCCATTGGATGGACTTTTATATAATTGTTTATTATGAACTCAAGTCTTGCCAAACCAACACCATCGTTTGGAATGAATGAGTTTAAGAAGGCGGTTTCTGGCTCAGCGATATTCATCATTATTTTTGTTTTTGGTCTTTTAATTTCTCCAATATTTGTTCTTTCTATTTTAAATGAAATTTTCCCCTCATAAACAAATCCAGTTTCTCCCTCAGCGCAGCTAACAGTAACTAAGTTGTTGCTTTTTATTTTTTTACTAGCATTATTTGTCCCAACTATACATGGGATTCCCATTTCTCTAGATATTATCGCTGCGTGACAAGTTCTACCGCCTTTGTCAGTTATTATAGCGGAAGCTATTTTCATTATTGGTTCCCAGTCTGGGTCTGTCATATCTGTTACAAGAACTTGTCCGGCTTTAAATTTTTTAATTTCTTTAACGCTCATTATTCTGTTTACTTCTCCGTGCCCGATCTTGTTTCCAACACTTTGTCCTTGGCAAACAACCTTTCCTCTTTTGGATATTTTGTATCTTTCTAAATAATTTAAATTTTTAGCACTTTCTACTGTTTCTGGTCTGGCTTGAACAATGTATAATTGTTTATCTTCTCCGTCATAAGCCCATTCTATATCCATTGGTTTTTTGTAATGACTTTCTATTATCATACCCCATTCAGCTAGCTTAAGAACCTGAGAATCTTTTATGGATTGTTTTATTTGATCTTCTTTTTTAACCGGAACATCTTTAACTGGATTTTTTTTATTTTTACTATAAATCATTCTTAATTCTTTTTTACCAATAGATCTATATATGATCTTTTTTGTTTTTTTGAATATGAAAAATTGATCAGGATTGACTTTTCCTTGAACAATATTTTCTCCTAATCCATATATTGAATGTACCAAAACAACATCTTTAAAACCAGATTCAGTATCTATAGTAAACATAACACCAGAGGATCCTTTGTCAGAGCGACACATTTTTTGTATTCCCACAGACAAAGCTATATTAAAATGATCAAAGCCTTTATCTGCCCTGTATGATATGGCTCTGTTAGTAAAGAGAGATGCAATACATTTTTTAACGGCTAAAAGAAGTTCTTTTTCTCCTTTTATATTTAAATATGTTTCTTGTTGCCCAGCAAAAGAAGCGTCTGGCAAATCTTCTGCTGTGGCGCTTGACCTAACAGCAACATCAATGTTTTCTTTTTTGTAGAAAGCAGATAATTTTTTGTATGATATTACTATTTCCTTTTCTAGGTCTTTTGGTAAATCTGATTTTAAAATTTCTTGTCTAACTTTTTCCCCTCTGGTCATTAAGTTTTGAACATTTTTGGTGTTTAAATCTTTTAATATTTCTTTCACTTTATTCTTTAGACCGCTTTTTTCCATAAAATAGTTGTATGCTTCTGAGGTTGTAGCAAAACCAAAGGGAATATTAATCCCTTTTTTTGATAATTTTTGATACATTTCTCCCAGTGAGGCATTTTTCCCTCCCACCATTGGAACATCAGTTATTCTTAGCTCATCAAAAAATTTTGTAAAAGTTTTCTTAGACATAAATATTAATATTAAAAGAGTTAATAATTAAAATTATAGCATAATTTAAATTATTTAAAAAATTAGCTTTAGGGGCTTGAAATTATTAATCTTTTGTATTATTATGTCTATATATTTTGCGGGCGTGGCGAAATTGGTATACGCACTTGCCTTAGGAGCAAGCGAAGCAATTCATGAGAGTTCGAGTCTCTCCGCCCGCACAATTTAGAAATATTAAGATTCCTAAAACTAAAAATTTTTAGGATTTTTATAATGATAAGCTTTTTACATAGTTTTAAACCAGACCCAATAATGTTTTCCTTTTTCTCTATAGATATTTATTGGTATGGTTTTTTTATTGTTTTAGCGGTTAGTTCTGCTATTTTATTGAGCTTGTTTTTGGGTAGAAGAAATGGCTTCGACAAGGATGAGCTTTTTGATCTATTCTTTTATCTTATACTTTTTGGTTTGATAGGGGCTAGAATCTATGATATTTTTTTAGAACTTCCTTATTATATAGAGAATCCTGTTGATGTTTTAAAATTTTGGCAAGGAGGGTTGGCTATTCACGGTGGAATTTTGGCAGGTGTTCTTGTTTTGTGGTTTTTTATAAAAAAAAGAAAGATAAAAGCTTTGGCTTATAATAATTTCTGGGACGATATATTTTCTTTAGCCTTTATAACCGCCCCAGGATTGGCACTTGGGCAGTCTATTGGTAGGTGGGGTAATTATTTTAATCAAGAACTTTTTGGTGGACCCACTAATTTACCTTGGGGCATCCCAATAGATATAATAAATAGGCCGGCGGATTATATTGGACAAGAATATTTTCATCCAACATTTTTATATGAATCAATTGGTTCTTTTTTAATTTTCTTGGTTTTAATCTTTGTGCATTTATTTCTTTTAAAAACCAGAAAAAAACCAGACTTTAAAATGAAATTATTTGTAGTGGCGTTTTACTTTATAGGTTATTCTGTGCTAAGATTTTTCTTAGAGTTTATTAGGGTTGATTTTTCTCCTGAATTTTTTAACCTAAGATTTCCTCAAGTAGTTAGTATATTAATAGTTTTCTTGTTTGTCTTTCTTTGTATAAAATTAAATAATAAAAAAATAATATAAAAATATGTACAGATTTCATCTTTTTGGAAAATTTTCAAATGTTAAAATTAAAAAAGAATTAATTATTTTGTATTTAGCTGGTTTTATGTTGGCGATTTCAACTGCCTTCCCAGCCTATATAAATTCAAATTTCATAGAAACATTTGTTGCAACCAAGTATGTTGGTTTGTTTTTTGTAGCAGCTAATGTTATAACGTTTTTTGCCATGTTGTTTTTTCCTTCAATTATTAGGAAATTTAGTAACATTATCTCGGCCAAGGTGATGATGTTGATAAATATAGTTTCTTTAATGGCTTTAATGGTTAGTCCTAGTCCAGTTATATTGCTTATATTTTTTGTTTTAATGTGGGCCAGTTCCAATCTTCTTTGGATTAATATGGATATTTTTGTTGAAAGTTTTACCGAAAATGAAAGCACTGGCAAAACGAGGGCTATTTTCTTTACTTTTATGAATTTGGGCTGGATATTATCTCCAATGTTTGCCTCTATGCTCGTTATTTCTCCTGATTATTATAATTTAGTTTATTTGGCAGCTGCCTTTTTGATTTTGGTTTACTATTTCGTAGTTGTTTCTAATGAGAAAAAGGTTAGTGTCGCTGTTGAGTATGACAAATTGAATATCATTCAAACAGTTACAGATTTTTGGAAAAATTTAAATTTAAGAGGTGTTTATTTTGTTTCTTTTTTCTTGAATTTATTTTTTAGTTCAGCTGTTGTTTTTATTCCTATTTATCTTCATAACGCAATTGGTTTTGGCTGGTCAACTCTTGGTATTATGTTCTCTATAATGCTTATACCTTTTGTTCTAATAGAGATACCGGCTGGTATTATAGCTGATAAATATTTAGGAGAAAAAGAAATGACTTATGCAGGTTTGGCTATTATATTAGTCTCTCTTCTTTTGTTTTTCTTTACTAAGTCAACCAGTCCACTTGTTTGGGGGTCTATTTTGTTTTTAAGTAGAATTGGAGCGGCCCTTATTGAGGCTATGAGGGAGTCTAGATTTTTTAAAATTGTTGATGCTGAAAATGTTAGCCACATTAACTTTCTAAGGACATCCTATCCTTTGGGTTACTTGGTGGGTTCTGGTCTAGGAGTCTTTATTTTAAGTTTTTATGACATACAATATTTGTTTCTATTTTTAGCAGTTTTGTTTCTGTTTAGTTTTTATTTTGTGTTTATTATTAAGGACAGTAAATAAATATCCTCAACTGTTAACAAAAAAAGACTTGCTAATATGGCAAGTCTTTTTTATTTTAAAATAGTTTTAATTTCTGCGTCTTCTAAATGCTTCCACTCTCCCTCTTTTAGGTCGCCCAATCTTATTCCAGCAAATTCAATTCTTTGTAAGCTTTCTACTTGCAAGTCAAAGTATCTAAACATTTCTCTAATCTGTCTTTTTTTTCCTTCACTTAAAGTTATTTTAAATATAGTAGTATTGTTTATAGTTTCGACTTTCTTGGCTTTGGCTAGCGTTTTCTCGCCTATATCCAACCCCCTTAGAAAGCTTTCTTTTATTTTATTTACAAAGCCTCCACTCTTCATCATATGTTTTTCTTTTATTTCAACCAAATATATTTTTTGATGTTCAAATTTTGGATGACTTAATTTAAAGTTTAAATCGCCGTCATTGGTTAAGAGTATTAAACCAGAGCTATTTTTATCAAGCCTACCAATAGATGATAATTTTTGATCTAACTTAATTAAGGAGAATATATTTTTTTCACCTAAAAAATCTTTGTTTGTGCATGTATAGCCAACAGGCTTATTCATTTTAATGTAAAGCTTTTTATTATTTCTTTTAATCTCAACATTGTCTATTTCTATTTTTTCTTCTTCACCGATTTTTTCACCTAAAGTAGCTGGCCTGTTATCAATTTTAACCCTACCAAGTCTAATTAATTCCTCGGCCTTTCTTCTTGAAAATTGAGTATGTGTAGCTATTACTTTTGTTAAGTTTTCTTTTTCCATTTTTTATTGTCTTTAAGTTGATATATTGCCAACAATGAAGCGATTAGCCAGAAGATAATGGATAGGTCGTTTTTAAAATATGGAACATCAAACATTCCGTGGATTAAAATAACTAAAACAGAAGAAAACAGTCCTAGGAATATGTATTTTTCTTTGTTGTTTTTATTTTTAATTATATGTCTAACCGACATGTATAGAAGTTTAAAAATTAAAAAAATGAAAGTTATGGCTCCAATTATTCCAATTTCTGTCCAGAAGTTTAAAAAGATGTTGTGAGGGTAGAGGTATATTTCTAGAGGTTGCCATCTTTGGGCCCTGTACTTATCATCAAAGATTACTATTTTTCTCTTGAAGTCTGGATCTGCATCTTTATTAAAGAATATTCCCTCTTGATGATAAGCTTCAACTCTTTCTTGGTAACTTGCTAGTCCAACTCCGAATATTAGTCCCTCTTTTTTTAGCATTTCCATAGTCTCCTCCCATTGCGTCAACCTTATTTGATAAGACAAACTGGAGGATAGTTTTAAGTCTATCAAATCTTTTTTAGCATAAAAAAGAAAAGAACTAGTGATAATCAAAATAGTAAGAATTAGTATTTTATATTTCTTTTTAATTAGAATAAAGACTGATATCAAAATTGATAGACTTACCGCTATTAATCCTCCTTTTGATTTTGAAAAATAGATAGCTAAAAAACTAGAAACAATACAAACAAAAAGAAATAATTGTTCAAAAAATGAAAAGAAGCTGGCCTTTTCTTTGGTCCTTTGAATAAACAAGGCAAGAGAAAGAGGAATTAATGGCCCTAAGTATAGTGCTACGGCGTTTGGATAACCAAAAAAGGATACAACTCTTCTATTTTCTTCATTGGCCCAAAATTCATTAAAAATAAATTGTCCGGTTATTTTTTGCCAAATAGCAAACAGTGAAACGATTAAAGCTGATGCTGATATAGTATAAATTATTTTTTTAATATCTCGGTCACTTCTAAAAGTGTTAACTATTATAATAAAGAGAAGTATTGGTTCTAAAAAATATGCCTTAAAAATTCCTAATGCTGATGTTAGCGAACTTGAGATAAAGACAGAAACGAAGGCCATTGTTAGTATTATTACTATCTCCCAAGAAAACGGATAGGCTTGTTTCTCCTCTCTCTTGTCTTTTAGGTTTTTAAATATTTTTTTGTAATTTTTTAAAACAAAAAACAAGGTAACAGTTAAAACCATTAATTCTAAAAGATTTGTTGGTATAGATAGGATGCTGAATCTAATCAAGTATGACGGCAAAGCAAAAAGTATAACCAGTATAGATGTTTTTAGATTCAGATGGCTTAAAAAAGCAAAGAAAAGAAAGTATAATAAAATAAGTATGTTCATATTTTTTATTTTATTATAACAATGTTTAAGGTTTTTTAAAAGTGTGCTATAATATTGGTATAGCTTATAATTAATTTTTCAATTATGGATAAAAACAAAAAGAAGATTGCCAAGCCTAAGCCTAGGGCAAAAAAGATAAAAAAAGAAGAAAATAATTATTTTTCATCTTTTAATTTTGCTTTTGATTTGATTAGGGTTTTTCTTATATTTTCAGTTTTGATTTTTTTAGTTGTTAGTTTTGTATTTGCAAGAATGCAGGCTGGAAATTTCAACACTTCAAAGGAGTTTAATTCTTTATCATCTTTTAATGATTTTAAGGTTATTGAGCTTGGTGAAAAAGCTTTTGGATCATTAAATGTCCAAGGATATTTGGAGGATTCTTCTATTTCTAGATCATCAGACTCTCAAGGGCTGTACGGAGCTGGAACATCAGGTCCTGAGTCTGTTGACTTCGTTGACGATTCTATGATTGTTATGCCTTCTCCAATTTTGTATAACTATATTTATACTGGAGATGATTTTGACACTTTTATGCAAGAAGAGCTTGTATACAGAAGGGTTAAACCATCTACTTCAGAGGCCCCGGCTACTTCTTTTATTGGTAGTTCTATTCCTTTTGTTGACTTAGGGGGTGTTAGTGATTTAAAGATGTCTAGCTTTAATTTAACACAGGATGTTGAGTTTGGTTATAATTTTAACTTTAGTCTTGAAGAGGGTTATTTCTCTCTCTATAAAAACTGGAAGAGATGGCCAAATGTTGAAAAGATTTGTGGCTCTTGGGATAATTTTTACTGTTTTGAAGAATACAGATTAAGCGAATCAGATATTTTAAGTGATTCAGAGTTATTGAAAATTAGTGGTGATTTTTTGAGAAAATATTCAATTAATTTAGAAAACTTTGGGCAGGGAGAGGTGCAAAATCAATGGTTATCTTATTATAGTAGGGCTGAGAACAAAGCTTCATATTATATACCAGAAAGTATAAATGTTATTTATCCTTTAAAGATAAATAACAGGACTGTTTACGAGGAGTATGGGAATGTTAGCGGTCTGAGTGTTGAAGTTGATATTAGAGAGAAAAAGGTTTCTGGTCTATATAATCTCTACAATCAGCAATATGAAGGATCTTATTATCAAACAGAGACTGACAAGACTTCAATTATAGAAATGGCTGAAAAGGGTGGAAATTATTATTCTTATTATAACGAAGATGAAAGTTTTGAATTTGTGGATGTTGAAATAGGAACACCCAAATTAGAAATAGTTAAAATATGGACATACGATGATATTAGTAGAGAGGGGTATGAACTTTACGTTCCTGCATATATTTTTCCTATAAACAAAAACTCATTGAACTTAGATATTTACCAAGAGAATATTGTGATCCCAGCGGTGAAAGATTTTTTTAATAGATATGACTATTTAATATCACCTAGAGTTTTGCCAGCTATGGATATTGAAATTACTAGATAAAAGAAATAAAAAAAAGAAGATGGTTTAAAAATTACCATCTTCTTTTTTTTATTTTTTATTTAAGCTCTTTCTGCGTATTCTCCGGTTTCTGTGTTAACTTTTATCATATCTCCTTCGTTTATGAAAAGAGGTACTGTTATTATAGCTCCAGTTTCTATTTCTACTTGTTTGCTAACGTTTCCAGTTGAGTTACCTTTTACTCCTGGAGGAGCGCTCACAACCTTGAAATCCATTTTAACAGGAAGACTAATAGATACAGGGTTTTCGTTAAAATATAAAACATCAACAGTTGTTTCTTCTTTTAAGAATTTTTCCTGATCTTCTATATCTTCTATTAATAAAGAAAATTGCTCAAAATTTGTGTTGTCCATGAAGTATGCATTTTCTTGATCTTTGTATAAGAAGTTAGCCTTTTTAGTTGCGGTACTAGCTTCTTCAGCCTTGTCATTTCCTTGGTAAGTTTTTTCTAGCACATTACCATTTATTAAATTTTTTAATTTAACCTTTAAAACAGCTCCTCCACGACCCATTTTGTGGTGATCTGTTTTGATGACGATAAATGGCTCTCCGTTTATTTCTAAAACTTTGCCAGTTTTTATTTCGTTAAGACTCAACATATAATTATTTGTGAGTAAATCCAAGTAGAGCCATTTTTCTAGCTCTTTTAATAGCTGTTGTTAATTTTCTTTGGTGCCAAGAGCAAACACCTGTTCTTTTTTTACCGATAATCTTCATGTAGTAGTTTACAAAACCGTAAAGAGTTTTTGGATCTTTGTAGTCAGGGTTTACATTGTTTGTGCAAAAATGACACTCTTTTGTTTTTTTTGTATTTTTCATATTTGTTTTTAATTATTTAGTATTAATTATTCTTATTAAAATGGAATGTCTTCAATTTTAATCTCGTCATCACTATTTTCAGGCATAGTAATATCTTCGTTGCCGCCGACTGGACCATTAAAATTTCCACCACCAGACTTAGGGCTTAATATTATCATATTTTCTGCCACTATTTCTGTCTTCTGTCTTTTTACACTATCTTGACCAGTCCATTCACTTGTTTGCATTCGACCTTCAATGTATACTTTTATCCCTTTACTTAGGTATTGACCACAGATTTCTCCTAATTTTCTCCAAGCTATAATGTTGTGAAATTCAGCCTTGCTTTGTTGTTGACCGTTTTGATCGGTCCAATTTAGATTTGTAGCCACAGAAAAAGAAGTCACTGTTTGCCCAGAGGGAGTATTTCTAATTTCTGGATCCCTGGTTAAATTTCCGATGACCATTGCCTTGTTTAAAGAGTACATAAGTTTTTTATTAATTGTAAAATTTTACAATAAGTTATCAATGTTTAAAACATCATCTAACTTTTCGTCTAGATTTTTTAAATCTAATTTATCACCACCATCCTTTTTCTTGCTCTCTTTTTTCTTTTCATCTTTCTTTTTTTCTGTCTTTTTTTCTTTTTCTTCTTCTTCGTCTTTCTTTTTGTCTATTTTTTCTTTAATTTTTTTGTCTTTTTTAATTTGTTCTTCGCTTTTAACGTCTTTTTTGATTATGATAAATCTAACAATTTCTTTATCTAATCTTAAAATGTTATTAATTTTAGATACTGTTAGTCTGTCTAGATTGAACTCTATAAGACCATAATATCCATAATACTCATGGTTTATTGGGTAAGCTAATTTTTTCTTTCCCCAATAATCTTCCATTGTTAATTCACCTTCATTGCTTGTTATTAGTGTTTTAACTTTTTCAAACACTTTTTTAGCTTCTTCGTCAGTGAATTTGTTCGGAATAATGAAAAGCATTTCATAACGAATTAATCCAGATGGCTTTGTTTTTGACATAATCAATTTTAGCAAAATGCACTTAAATTTAACCGAAATTTAAGTTAAAAATTGAGTGACATTTTATTAATTAATTTTTAAATATAAATAAAAAGACCCAAAGTATTCTAAAAGAAACTGGGTCTTTTGCAGAATACCTTTAATTCTGATCTTTTGTCAGAATTATCCTTTAAAATAAAGGATGTGGGAAAGGATATTTTATTTGATAAGACTCTAACATTAATTAATTAAAAAAGCAAGTCCTTGACCCTCTTTTTGCTAGATACTATAATATAGCTATAACATTTAACATTTATATAATGAAAAAATATTTTTTTGTTTTAGGTTCCAACCCCAAACTTTCTTTAGCTGAGATTAGATCTCTGTTTCCTGTTAGCAATTGGCAGATTTTAGACAGTGTTGCCGCTGCTGATTTTGAAGATGATCTTAGGGTTAAAGACTTGATGGTTGCATTAGGGGGTATTATTAAAATAGGGGAAGATTTTAAGGAGTTTAGCCTTGCTAATAGAAGGGCCTTGTCTGAGTTTGTTAAAAAAACCATAATTTCTGAAGCACATAAAAAAAATTTAGAGGGCAGGTTTAATTTTGGTTTTTCTTTTTATGGTAGTCGCAAATTGCCAGGAGATTTTTTTAAATTAGCCCTAGCAGTTAAAAAGGATTTAAAAAATTTAGGATTTTCTAGTCGTATAGTTACCTCAAAAGAGCAAGTATTGTCTAGTGTTGTTGTAGAGCAGAATAAATTGGTTGATAGTGGTTTAGAGCTTTGTTTCTTTGTAGATAAAAACAAAGTTTTTGTTGGTAAAACTTTAGCCGTTCAAGCTTTTAAGGAGCTATCCAAAAGAGACTTTGGTAGGCCAAACAGAGATGATCATTCCGGAATGATTCCGCCAAAATTAGCCCAAATAATGATAAATATAGCTCGTGGTAACGACTCTGACTATATGGAAAAAACAATTCTTGATCCTTTTTGTGGCTCGGGTACAGTTTTAATGGAGGCTAATCTTTTGGGCTTTAAAAAAATTATTGGCTCGGATATTTCAGAGAGGGCAGTTTCTGATAGTCAAAAAAATATTGAATGGATAAATAACCTATTAAAGATTGAGAAAAAAGATATAGAGATATTTCAATCCGATGCCCTGCTCTTGAGTGATAAGATAGAAAAAGAATCAATTGACTATATTGTTTGCGAGCCATATCTTGGCCCTCAGAGAGGTTTTAAGGATTTTGATGAAGTGGTGGAAGAGTTAAACACACTATACTCTAAATCTCTGGATGTTTTTTACGATATACTAAAAAAAGATGGACGTGTTGTTATGATTTGGCCTCAGTTTAGAGCCAATAATAGAACATGGAAAATGAGTCCTAATATCTCTAAATTTAAAATAGAGTCCCTTGTTAGTGAGGAAGGACAACAAAAAACCTTAGTTTACGGCAGAGAAGAGCAAAAAGTCTGGAGAGAGATAGTTTTATTAGTAAAATAGGCAATCCCTTGACATTTAATTATTCACGATGTATAATTAGTTATACCTTTTTATACATTCAATGTTTAAAAAGTTATAACTTTTTATGCAAAGACATTTAGATAATAAAATTAAAGACCATTTTAGCAAGTATAAAGAAATTTTAGTTTTACTTGGCTCAAGACAGGTCGGAAAAACCACTATAATAAAAAAATTGTTTCCTGAGAGCAATTATTTTTTGGTTGACAATGAGCCAATTAAAAAAGTCTTAGAGACCTACGATATTGAATCGTACAAGACGATAATTGATAGTAAGGTTAGAAGCATTGTCATTGACGAGATTCATCTATTAAGTGATCCAGGCAGGGCTGCTAAAATAATTTACGACCAGCTGGATGACTTTAAATTAATAATTACTGGCTCCTCATCTTTTCATATTAAAAACAAGACAGGCGAAAGTTTGGCTGGGCGAAAAATTGACTACAACATCTATCCTTTGACCTTCTCTGAATATCTTCATCAAAAAAATATAGAAGCTGAATTAAACTTTAATATTTTTAATAGAATTATCAACAGTGAAGATAGGTCGATTAAGAATTTTTACAAGTTTGACATGGATAGTGTTTTAAAAAATGTTTTAGTTTATGGCCAGTATCCTTATGCTGTTAATTATCCATCTGACAAAAAGTACATTTTAAATTTTGTTGACAGCCTTATTTTTAAGGACATTTTAGAGCTAAATTTAATTGAGAACAAAAAGCTAGCTAAAGATTTGTTGAAATTATTAGCCCTACAAATTGGAAATTTAATAAATTACTCCGAACTAGCCCTTAGCTTAAAAGCAGATCAAAGAACTATAAAAAGATATATAGAAATATTTGAACAGAGTTTTGTTTTGTTTAGACTTTATCCATACTCTAAAAATAAGAGGGACGAGATATCAAAATCGCCTAAAGTGTTTTTTTATGACACCGGAGTAAGAAATGCCATTATTAATAATTTTTCAGATATTGACTTAAGAATTGACAAAGGGGCTTTATTTGAAAATTTTATTATTAGTGAAATGATTAAGCAGAATGATTATTTAGACGATAGCTTCAATTTTTATTACTGGAGAAGCAAGCAGGGGGCAGAGATTGATTTGGTGTTAGAAAAAGAAGGAAAAATAATAGGTATAGAAATTAAGTATAATAGTGATAAACATAATAAAGCCTTTAAAAATCGCTATCCAGAAGCTATCGTTAAAAATATAAATACTAAAAATTTTTATTAAACTATAAAAGTGAACACAGAAAATCTTTGCAAAATTTGTGGAGCAAAAACAAGAGAAATCTTTCATGAAAAATTCAAAATAAAGTATTTTGAGTGTCTTGATTGTGACTTTATTTTCAAGGATGAGAAACGTTTAATTACCCCCGAAGAAGAGCTGCGCATATATAACAGGCACAATAACTCAATAGACGATCCTCGCTATGTCGCTTATTTCAAGGACTTTATAGAGAAAGCTATAATCCCGAATTGTGCAAATCCTAAAAATGTTTTAGATTTTGGTAGTGGGCCATCTCCTGTTTTGGCTATGATATTAGAAAGGGACTACAATTTTTCGGTTGATATTTATGATCCTTTTTATTCTCCGGAGAAGGTGTATAAAAATAAAAAGTATGATTTAATTGTTTCAACAGAAGTGGTCGAACACTTGAAGAATCCTCTAGACTATTTTTTAAAATTTAAAGACTTGTTAGTTGACGGCGGTTTCTTGTGTGTTATGACCCTGTTTCATCCCAACAACGACGATAAGTTTAAGTCTTGGCGTTATATAGGGGACAAAAGCCATATATCTTTCTTTACTTTAAAAACAATGAATTTTATAGCCAAAAAAACAAAACTTAACCTAACCTATTCAGATAACAGGCGTTATGCAGTTTTTAAAAAATAATTTATATATAAAACAAGGCTGAGACGTGTGTTGTGACCACGCATAAGATGAGCATCAACACAACCCTATTTAAATCTTTCTGTAATAAGTTTATTAATTTATGGAGTTATATTCCATAAATTTGGAAAAATAATTTAATATAGCCTTAATTATCTTATATTTTTTTTGGGGTGGTATAAAAAGCGGAGTGTAGTATAATGGTAGTACGCGTGCATGGGGTGCATGTAGCCCCGGTTCGATTCCGGGCATTCCGACATATGAAAAAAATAGTTATAGTTAATGACAAGATGCAAAAAAATTACCGATATTATTTAACCGAACCTGTTGGTAAAAATTTTGCTGAAGATTTTAAACCAGAGTTAACCCCTAAGGAAATGTTAGAGTTGGGAGTTTTTGGTGGTAAATATATGACTGATTGCGTTAAAGAATTCCCATCATCCTGGTTTAAAAAAGCAAAGTTTTCTCCAGAAAAACATAATGCTAAGCTTAATTTTTTTATGATTTCAGCTAGCCAACCCTTAAAAGTTTGGAGAGAAAAAGGCTGGATATATAAAGAAGATCCAAGGGGCTGGTTTCAGTGGTATTGCCGTTACTATATGGGGAGGAGAATTGAAGAAGAGGATAAAAGGCAAATTAGAAGGTGGAAAGCAATTAAAAGACATATAGTCCAAATAATAAACAATTGTCGTCGAGGAGATTTAGCTTGCAGACCAAGACAGAGACAGGCTGTGCTACATTGGGCTTGTGATAGTAGAAAATTTTAATTTTTAAATAAAAAAATATGTGTGGGATAGTTTCATATATTGGATCCAAAGATGTTTACCCAATATTAATTAAAGGTTTAAAAAGATTAGAATATAGGGGTTATGATAGCGCTGGAGTCGCCATAATAAATAATGGGTTAAACGTTTTTAAAACCAAGGGGAAGGTTAGTAATTTAGAGGAAATGATTTTGAAAGAAAATTTAGATACCTCTGGAAGTGTTGGCATAGCTCATACTAGGTGGGCAACTCATGGTGAGCCTAATGACAAAAATGCTCATCCTCACGTTTCTCCTTCTAGTGACTTAGCTATAATTCACAATGGTATAATTGAAAATTATGGGGCTTTAAAACAAGAATTAATTTCTCGTGGATATAATTTTTTAAGCGACACCGATACGGAGGTTTTGGTGTATCTAATAGAGGACATTAAGAAAAATGAAAAAATAGAAACAGATGAAGCCGTGAGACTGGCTTTAAATAGTGTGGCTGGAGCTTATGCTATAGTTGTTTTAGATAAAAATAATCCAAAAAAATTAATAGCTGCTAAAAATGGTAGTCCCCTAGTTGTAGGTATTGGTAAGGAGTTCGGAGAGTTCTTTTTAGCCAGTGACGCCACCCCCATAATTGAATATACCAACAATGTTGTTTATTTAAAAGATGGAGAAATAGCAATTATTGAAAACAACGAGCTCAATATAAAAACAATTCACAATGTTAAGAAAACGCCTTTTATAGAAAAATTAGAAATAAACTTAGATCAAATTGAAAAGGGCGGATATCCACATTTCATGATAAAAGAAATTAACGAGCAAGCAAGATCTATTTTTGATTCAATAAGAGGAAGAATAAATTTAAAAGAATCTTCAGTTGAGATGAGAAGTGTTCAGGACTATAGTGATAAATTGAAAAAAATTAACAGAATAAACATTATAGCGTGTGGAACTAGTTGGCACGCTGGGTTGGTGGCCAAATATCTTTTTGAAGCTATAGCCAAAATTCCAGTTAATGTTGAGTACGCATCTGAATTTAGATACAGAGAGCCCGTCATTTATTCAGATGATTTATTCTTGGCTATTTCTCAAAGTGGTGAAACGGCTGATACTTTAGCTGCCATGGAATTAGCCAAAGAAAAAGGAGCTACAGTTTTTGGTATATGTAACGTAATAGGATCTTCAATTCCTAGGCTTAGTCATGCTGGTGCGTATACTCATGCCGGTCCAGAAATAGGGGTGGCCTCAACCAAGGCATTTACTGCTCAGGTTTCAGTTTTGATTTTAATGACTCTAGCCGTTGCAAAGCTTAGAGGCGAAATAACCAAAGAAAAAATGAATACGATTTTGTGCGAACTAGAAGGGGTTAGTAATCTAGTGGAAAGAGTTTTACTTAAAAATGACGAGATATATAAAATAGCTGAAAAATATAAAGATGTTAAAAACTGTATATTCTTAGGTAGAGGAATAAACTTTCCGGTTGCCTTAGAGGGATCGTTAAAGCTTAAAGAAATTTCATATATTCATGCTGAAGGTTATCCAGCAGCCGAGATGAAACATGGACCAATCGCTTTAATTGATGAAGATATGCCTGTCGTTGTCATAGCCCCCCAAGACCACGTTTATGAAAAGGTTATTAGTAATATTTGTGAAATAAAAGCCAGAAAGGGAAAGATAATAGCAATTATAAATGAAGGTGATGAAAGAATAAAGGAATTAGCAGATGAAATAATTGAGATTCCTAAAACAGGTGAATTTTTAAGTCCTTTACTTACAACAATCCCATTGCAACTTTTAGCTTATCATATAGCAGTTTTAAAGGGGTGCAATGTTGATCAACCTAGAAATTTAGCTAAATCAGTTACAGTTGAATAAAAATTTATGAGATTAAACAGATTTTATTTAGAAAATTTTTTAGAAGATGAGATTATTGAGCTAAGAGATGGTCCAATTTTTCATCAGCTAAAAAATGTATTGAGAATAAAAAAAGGCGACTTAATTTCTTTTTTTAATCAGACAGAGCGTGTCTATATAGTGAGAGAAATTGATAAAAGGTCAATTATTTTTGACTTTCAAGAAAAAGTTAAAAATAATTTTAAAATAAAAAGAGATGTTATTCTCTTTCAGTCAATTATAAAGAGAGACAAAATGGATTGGGTTATTCAAAAGGCCACTGAACTTGGTGTTAGTAAAATAGTTCCAGTTGTAGCGAAGAGAAGTGAAAAAAAGGACATTAATTTAGAAAGATTAAAAAGAATAGCCATAGAAGCATCCGAACAATGTGGAAGAATTAGTATACCAGAAATAGTTAGTCCTATTAATTTTACAGATATATGGACTTTAGCCGAGGGAGATGTTTTTATTGGCGATTTTTCTGGCACTTCCTTGAAAAATGAAGAAATCAATAAAAGTATAAGTATTATTATTGGACCAGAAGGAGGATTTGATAAAAAGGAAATAGATATAGCTAAAATAAAAAAGACCAAGGTTGTTAGTCTTGATAATTATATATTAAGAAGTGAGACGGCGTCTTTATCCTTTTTGGTTTTATTGACTAATTTGTAGTTTTTTTGTGAAATAAAAAAACTTTGCTTTAACTTTATCAAGATTTTGGCAAACTCTATACGAGTCCCTATTTACACAGGGTTATTTAAATCTTATTAAAATAGAGAAACTATCCCCATTTAAATATTTTTTTAAATAAATTTGCCTCAACTTTTATTCTTGAAACCAAGGTTCCAAGAAGGAAAAAGCCGAAAATTTTTGTTCCAAAACTTGATAAAAAGCAAAGTTTTTTCAAGACTATTATAACACTTTAAAAAGTAAATTGAAAGACCTTGTAAAAAAGAAATTAATTAACTATAATAAAGGCAAGCCAATTTAGTTTAATATTGGCATTTTTTTAGTTTTTTATGATAGATTTTAAGGAAAAAATTAAAGACGAACTTAGGGAGGAAGAAGGCTATATTTTTGATGAAGATGAATCTTCTATTCCTAAAAAAAGAAAACTTGGATTAAAAGTCTTAGGTTTTGTTTTTGCTTTTCTTTTTTTATTCACTGCTACCGTTTTAATTTCTGGAGATAGTTCGGAATCATGGGTTGGTAAAATACCATTTTTAGGACGACTTTCTGGACTGGTTGAAAGCTCTGATAACAAGTTAAGAGGAGAGGATCAAGATAGGATCAATATACTTCTTTTAGGTATGGGGGGCAAAAAGCATGAAGGAGGTTATTTAACTGACACTGTTATGTTGGCCAGTTTAAAACCATCGACCAAAGAAGTCGCGCTACTTTCAATACCTAGAGATTTAAGTATTTCTGTTGAGGGTATGGGCTGGCAGAAAATAAATGCTATAAATGCTTTTGCTGAAGCAAAAAAAGAGGGCAGTGGCGGACAGGCTATTTCACAAGCTTTAAGTGACATTTTAGACGTCCCAATTCATTATTATATAAGGGTTGATTTTGAAACTTTTGTAAATTTAGTTGATTTAGTGGGAGGTCTTGATGTAGAAGTGGAAAACACTTTGAGTGACTATAGATATCCAATAGCAGGAAGAGAAGATAATGAAGATTATTATTCTCGTTTTGAGCATTTATATATTGAAAAAGGAAGGCAGACAATGGACGGAACTTTAGCTTTGAAGTATGCCAGATCTAGACATGCCTTGGGTGTTGAGGGTTCAGACTTTGCTAGAGCAAGAAGGCAACAAATAATACTACAGTCCTTTAAAGATAAGCTTTTGAGCAAAGAGAACTTCTTTAAACCTAGCTTTATATCCGGAGTGATAAATGAGCTAAGTTCTGGCTTGAGTTTTAACCTTAAGATTGGTGAAGCTATAAAGCTTTGGCAAATGTTTAAAGACACAAGCAGTGATAATATATCCAGTTACGTTTTAAGTGATGGTCCAAAAGGACTTCTGGTCGCTGGAAGAAGTGATGCTGGTGCATATATATTA
>Ga0265293_10006588_pt1 | contig 18483 bp, 20 predicted proteins | sample Munlanlewell138R_FD_192505 | JGI IMG/M metagenome (GOLD analysis project Ga0265293, IMG submission 192505) | Leachate microbial communities from a municipal landfill in Southern Ontario, Canada - Leachate well 138R | ecosystem: Engineered > Solid waste > Landfill > Unclassified | place: Canada...
AGATGATGGTAGCTCATGACAGACCTCCGTGTATTTTTGGTGTCGTTACCTATATCTTACACGAAGCTGTCATGAGTTTCTATTTACCCATTTATTTCAGGTGTTGCACTTAATATTACAATACAGGGGATGAATTGATTGTCCTGGCCGGGGGTGAAAACATTGCTGGAGACTCTCCCAATCCCTGGCCCATGTTCAGCGAAGAGCTGGTTATTGAACGGGATCCGGAAGTTGTGATTCTGACGAGCTTTAATCTATCGGAAGCTTTAGCCCGCGAAGCCTGGAAGGTCACAAGCGCGTTTCGAAACGGACATGTGTATGAAGTGAATCCAGATCTGTATTCGCGGACCACAATACGCCTTCTGGACGCTCTCGCCGAGTTAATTGAGATTCTGGACAGGGTTGGTATCCCAGAGTGAGACATCGTCATGTAGGCAGCATTATCATACTCGTCTTGGCTGTAGTCGTTGTGGCTACAGCCTTAGGATCCGTGCGGATTCCTTTGGGGGATGTCCTAGGCATATTGGCCTCAAGAATACCGGGGCTCAAGGTGCTAGTCCAGGAAACGTGGTCAGTCTCCCGCGAAGTAATTGTACTCCAGGTACGGTTACCTAGGGTGCTCTTAGCTTTGGTAGTGGGAGGAGGACTCAGCGTGTCGGGAGTTCTCTTTCAGGGAAGTCTGCGCAACCCACTAGCCGATCCTTACATCATCGGGGTTTCGTCTGGAGCTTCCCTCGGCGCGGCAGCCGGTCTCTTGTTCTTTATACCCCAGGGTCTAGTAGGTCTCGGTGCACTGCCTCTCTTTGCGTTTGTGGGGGCTATGCTGGCTACGTTCACAGTATCGCGACTAGGGCAACATCGTGGTAGGCTAGAACCCACAAGTCTTATCTTAGCGGGGGTGGCAGTAAGCGCCGTCTTGACAGCTCTTGTCTCGCTCTTGATGGTACTGAGGATCCAAAACCTTCAGGATGTGTACATCTGGTTGATGGGAAGTCTCTCAGGGCGTGGCTGGAAGCACCTTGCGGTAGCTACTCCCTACGTCGTCGCAGGGGCTATTTTGGCCCTGTGGATGGCCAAGGATCTCAACGTATACTTGCTCGGCGAGGAAGCAGCTCACAGTCTGGGTATCGACGTGGAGCGATTACAACGCCGGGTCTTAGTCGTCGGATCCCTGGTGGCTGCGGCGTGCGTGTCTGTGTCAGGAGTTATTGGATTTGTAGGGCTCATGGTTCCTCACGCCCTGCGCCTCATCGTAGGAGCTGAACACAGGCGACTTATTTTTCACTCTATGTGGGTCGGTGCCCTCTTCTTGCTCGTTGCGGATACGTTGGCACGCACAGTGCTCACACCCACCGAGTTTCCAGTGGGCATTATCACGGCCATCGTGGGAGGACCCTTTTTCATCTATCTAATGAAGCGAGGTACCGGTTATCATGGGTGATAAGATTCGGTTGGAAGGAGTCACCTACTCCTATGATCAGAACCCGGTCCTGGAGAACCTGAGTATGCACTTGCAGCCATCCTTGTTCTATGGTGTGGTAGGTCCCAACGGGGCGGGTAAGTCCACCTTGTTGAAACTCTTGGACAGCTTCTTGAGGCCGCAAAAAGGGGAGATTTTCCTAAATGGCCGTCCCCTCAGTTCGTTTAGTGTTCAGGACCTGGCCAAGGAAATCGCCATGGTTCCGCAACATTCGCATTACTTCCCTTTCACAGTGGAGGAAATGGTCTTGCTCGGACGCACTCCTTTCTACACACGTCTGGGCAAACCGAGCGACAACGACTTGGCCATTGCCCAAGAAGCCATGCGCGTCACCGATATCGAGCACCTGGCTCATCGCGTGGTGAGCGATCTGAGTGGTGGAGAACGTCAACGAGTGACGTTGGCGCGGGCGTTCGCCCAGCGTACAGGAGTCTTGTTGCTTGATGAACCCACAACACATCTAGACCTAGAGCATCAAATCAACACATGTCGGTTGCTAAAAGCCAAAAGCGAGGAGGGCGTGACTTGCATCGCCGTACTGCATGATCTGAACCTGGTGGCCAACTTCTGCGACCATGTTTTCGTGCTGGATAGAGGTAGGCTCGTGAAGCAGGGGACACCTGGAGATGTCTTTACGCCCAAACTTATTGAGGATGTATTTCACGTCGCAGTTCCCAAGCTCTCTCATCCCTTGACGGGTCGTCCTGTGATTACACCATAAATCGCAATCTTCTCGGTTATACTAAACGCAGAGTGTAGCCAAGAAGGAGGAGATGCGATGAAATGGCGTGCCAGCCTAGGAATTACGATTTTGCTTTTAGCCTTGTTCATGGTCTGGTCCATATTAAGTCCAGCTGAAGCACCCTTAGGTGAGACCCCCGTTGAATCACAGGAACCGCGAGGTAACTGGGAAGAACCGGTAGTGCAGGCTGTGGCCAAGGTCGGACCCGCCACCGTCAGAATCGACACGACACGAGAGGTCATTGTTGATCAGTTCTTTTTTCAACAGCTACAACAACGAAGAGGGGTAGGGTCGGGTGTCATATATCGTGACGACGGCTACATATTGACCAACAATCATGTGGTTGCGGATGCTGAGGATATTATCGTTGAGCTTGCCGACGGGAGACGCTTTCGTGGCACCGTAGTCGGTGGAGACCCCCTCACCGATCTGGCCGTTGTAAAGGTGGAAGCTGAAGGGCTTCCAGTGGCCAACTTCGCTGACTCCAATGAACTGCGAGTTGGACAGATGGCCATAGCCATCGGAAATCCCTTAGGACAATCTAACACTGTCACAACTGGAGTCGTGAGTGCAGTCGATCGAGATCTGCTCGTGGACCCCAGAGAAAACCGCTATTTAGAAGGCATGATCCAAACCGATGCTGCTATCAATCCAGGCAATTCAGGTGGCCCCCTCATTAACCAGGGCGGTGAAGTCATCGGTGTCACGACGGCCATTATCGAGCAGGCTGAAGGTATTGGTTTTGCCATTCCATCAACCACGGCCAAGACGATTGGCGATCAGATCATTTCGCATGGAAGGCCTCTCCGTCTAGGCGTATTGGGTGGGTCGCTGACACCTGCTTTGGCAAAGAGCCTTCGTGAACAGGCTGATCTCGACTTACCCGTCGATCGAGGTGCTTTTTTGACCCGCGTTTTGCCTGGTACACCTGCAGCCCAGGCTGGTTTGATGCAGGGAGATGTGGTGACGGCTGTCGATGGACAGGAGATAGCCGGTATGAGAGAACTGCAGGATGCTGTACAGAGAGCTGGTTTTGGAGGACGGCTCGTCCTAACCTATTACCGAGGAGCGGCAAGAAACCAGACCGAGGTGCAGCTGTGACATTCGAACGATGTTTGGGCCAGAGGCTGGGTGCACAGCCTCTGGTCTTCTTCTTTTTTTTCGTCACTAATTGTGGTATGATGATTTATACGGATATATTTGTCAATGCACGTTTTCCCAAGGGAGGAAAAGCATGTATGTAGTTTGTGCAGACCATCTGGAAGAGGCTATCGATGAGTTCGTAGACATCTACGAGACTCCACCGGATCTCTATGAACTGGAAAGCGTGTCCTTTACCGACTGGAGTACGCCTTCCCATTGCACTTTTTGCGACAAACCTCCGATCTATTTGGTTGTGTGATCGAACCACAATCAACGGTGGAGGGGTGTGGCTATTTTGAATGTCCAAGTTATAGCTGTCGGGAAGATTAAGGAGAAGTATCTAGACCTGGGCCTCAAGGAATACGGTAAACGCATGAGGCGTTATGGTCGTTTTGAAGTTGTAGAAATCAAGGAAGAGAGCTTTAACGAACCACTGAGTGACAAGGAAGTGGAGCAGATCCTCCAGCGTGAGGGAGAGCGAATTCTAGCTGCCATCAAACCTCGTTCTTACGTGTTTGCCCTCGATCGACTGGGAGAGTCCTGGAGTTCGGAAGAGTTGGCGGCCGAGTTTCAGCGCCTTGCTGTTGGTGGCATCAGTCAAGCAGTTTTTGTGATTGGTGGTTCCTTAGGCTTAGATCGGAGGGTTGTCTCCCGCGCCGATGTGCGCCTGTCGTTTTCGGCCTTTACGTTTCCTCATCAACTCATGCGTCTGATTCTGTTAGAACAGATTTATAGAAGCTTTACGATTGTGGCTGGTGAACGGTATCACAAATAGGGAAAGGAGGAAGATGGATGCGTTGGAACAAAATTTCTGATGCGGTAATTCGGCGTCTCCCTTTGTATTTGCGCGTATTGGACGACCTAGCTCAAGAATCTGAAACAGAAGCCATATCCTCACAGGAACTCGGTATACGAGCAGGAGTGGGACCCGCCTTAGTGCGGAAAGACCTAGCGTGGTTTGGAGAGTTTGGCAAGCAAGGGGTAGGCTATGAGATCGGCTTTTTGCGCGATGAGTTGCGAAAAATTCTCAATCTTGACAGCAGGCTTGCTGTGGGACTCGTTGGTGTAGGAAGCCTAGGTGTCGCGCTCACGCGTTATCACCTCAAACGATTCGCGGAAGACGCAAGTTTTAACCTTCAACTAGAGGCCCTTTTTGATAGCGATTTAACCAAAATCGGGCAGTCTGTGGAAGGAGTTCCTGTTTATGGTTTAGAAGATATTCCACGTCAGGTGAAAGAGAAGGGACTCAAAATCGTGATCATAACAGTTCCAGCTCAGAACGCGCAGGACGTGGCAAACCTCTTCATTAAGGCGGGAATTCAGGGTATTTTAAACTTTGCACCGGTTAAGCTTAAGGCGCCTGACACGGTTCATGTTGTCGATACCGATGTATCGTTGGAGTTGCAGCGCCTAGCTTATTATGTACCAAAAACAACGAACGGATAGTGAAGGAGGAGAGGCATTGGCCCAGCAGATTGATCTTCTTGTAATAGGCGGAGGCCCAGCCGGTTATGCTGGCGCAATTCGCGCTCGTCATTTGGGTATGAGTGTAGTAGTGGCCGAAAAGTCTAGTGTGGGCGGGACCTGCCTGAACCGAGGCTGTATTCCTACAAAAGCTTTACTCGAGAGCGCCCATTTTTATTCGAGTCTTGCGTCAGCGAAGACGCACGGGGTGACCTTAGAGGTCCAAGACCTAGACTATGCTAAGGTTGTAGAGAACAAAGATCAAGTGGTACATCGACTCGTAGATGGCCTAAAGTTCTTGTTGGACAAGAAAGAGATCCGTGTGATTGACGGTGAAGCTCGTTTTCTATCCGCAACGGAAGTCCAGGTGGGGGACGAAACGTTTGCGCCGAGTAAGATCCTGGTGGCCACAGGCACTGTTCCCTTTGTACTTCCTAGTCTACTCATCGATGGCAAACGTGTAGTAGACAGTGATCAGCTTCTGGACCGGGATGTTCTACCTAAGTCACTGGTTATCGTTGGCGGTGGAGTTATTGGCTGTGAGTTTGCCACCGTCTTTGCCTCCTATGGAGTTCAGGTGACGATTGTAGAGTTAATGCCTCAGATCCTGCCTCCTGAAGACGCAGAGATTAGCCAGACATTAACGAGAGAGTTCAAAAAGCGCAAGATCAAGGTCTTGACTGGCGCTAAAGTAGAGGGTTTGCGTCATGAGTCTGATCACGTTGTAGTAGAGGTGGATCAGAAGGGACGTTCAATGGAGATCGAGACCGAGCTGGTCTTAGTATCAGTCGGACGGAAGGCAGTTTTACCAGAGGGTTTTCCCGGAGACGTAGACCCTCGAGGTTACGCAGTTGTAAACGAACAGTACCAGACTTCGGTGCCTCACATCTATGCGGCCGGAGACATCATTGGTGGTATGCAGCTAGCCCATTTGGCCTTTGAAGAAGGCTGGTCTGCGGTGAACAACATGGCTGGAGAGCCTGCAAGAAATGAATGGTTCGTGCCTAGTTGTGTCTACACCACACCAGAAATTGCTTCTGTAGGATTAACAGAGGCGAACGCTAAGGAGCAATATGGCGACGTGGTCACTGCAAAGTATTCTCTCAAGGGGAATGGCCGAGCTGTGATTGCGGGTGATGATTCTGGTTTCGTGAAGTTTGTCGCTTCAACCGATGGGGTTGTACGAGGTGTACATATCATTGGTCCTCAGGCAACAGAGTTGATCTCAGGAGCAGCGATTGCTTTAGAACAGGGGCTGACTCTCCAGAAGTGGGCAGAGGTGATTTATCCGCATCCTACCGTTTCAGAATCCATTAAAGAAGCGGTGTTGAGCGGATTAGGAATAGGCCTACACTCTTTGTAGGTCACAAGAAAAGACAGGGGGACTGAATAATGCTTACTGACATTCAAATTGCACAACAAGCCAAACTGCGTCCAATCACAGAGATTGCAGAAAAGCTTAACCTGACGCCAGACGAGGTTGAGTTGTATGGTAAGTACAAGGCCAAAGTCGACACCAAGGTGTATGACAGACTGAAAGATCGCCCAAACGGCAAACTAATCTACACCACCGCGATCACGGCCACTCCAGCAGGAGAAGGCAAGACAGTAACATCTATCGGTTTGACTCAAGCCTTGGGGCAACTTGGCAAGAACGTAATCGCCTGTATCCGTGAACCATCCTTAGGACCAACGTTTGGAGTTAAAGGTGGAGCGGCCGGCGGTGGATATGCACAGGTTGTGCCTATGGAAGACATCAACCTCCACTTTACAGGCGACATTCACGCCGTGACCACAGCCCACAATCTCTTGGCGGCCCTCTTGGATAACCATATTGCGAAGGGTAACGCACTAAACATCGATCCCAAGCGCATTGTGTTCCGCCGCGTTATGGATATGAACGACAGGCAATTGCGTAATATCGTCATAGGCCTTGGCGGTACAGGTGACGGCTATGTGCGCGAAGCCGGTTTTGATATTTCCGTTGCGTCCGAAATTATGGCCATTCTATGTCTGGCCACCGATCTGCAGGACCTCAAGGAGCGTATTGGAAGAATTCTGGTCGCTTACACCTACGATCGCAAACCGGTATATGCTAAAGACCTGAAGGCCCAAGGCGCCATGGCGGTAATCATGAAAGACGCCATCAAACCGAATCTGGTTCAAACCCTGGAGGGACAACCCGCTTTCGTTCATGGAGGCCCCTTTGCGAACATTGCCCATGGTAACAACAGCATCATCGCGACCCGCATGGGTCTGAAGCTGGCCGACTATGTGGTTACCGAAGGTGGATTTGCCGCTGACCTGGGGGCTGAGAAGTTCTTTGACATCGTCCATGGTTACTCTGGACTAACACCAGACGTGGCCGTCATCGTTGTCTCCGTGCGGGCTCTGAACATGCACGGTGGTGTAGCGAAAGAAGACGTCAAGTTGACAAATCTTCCTGCTCTCGAGAAAGGCTTGGCTAACCTTGACAAACATGTCGAGAATGTCCGCAAATTTGGGCTCCCGATTGTTGTGGCCATCAACCAGTTCCCGACCGATGCCCCAGAAGAGTTAGAACTTGTACAACGTCACTGCGATAAGCTTGGCGTGAAGTGGGCCGTATCCAGAGTTGTGGTTGACGGTGGACCGGGTGGCGTAGAACTGGCCCAAGCTGTTTTGGATGTCCTTGAGACCGAAAAGGCAAACTTTAAACCGCTCTATGACTGGAACCAGCCAATCAAGAATAAGTTGGAAATCCTGGCCAAAGAGATTTATGGGGCCGATGGTGTCACCTTTGCACCACGAGCTGAGCGCTCCATTCGTGATCTCACACGCCTTGGCTATGGCGACTTGCCAGTCTGTGTAGCAAAAACCCAGCACTCCATTTCTGATGATCCTAAACTCAAGGGTGCTCCTAAGGGATGGACATTGACCATTACAGATGTCCGACCATCTCTTGGTGCAGGGTTCTTGGTTTGCTTAGCAGGCGATATCATGACCATGCCAGGTCTTCCATCGAGTCCAGCTGCTGAAAACGTTGATATCGACGCAGAAGGCAACATCACAGGACTGTTCTAAAAAGCGAAAAGCATGCTGAAAGCTGTTGTCTATTCTTAGTAGTAATGATATACTAACTGAGAATGGTTAGTGCAAGCAGCGAAAGCACGACCGATTTTTTCCCCTGTAGGAACTTCCTACGGGGGAGTTTCTTTAGTTAGGGAGGAGTAACAATGAGCGTTGTCTCAAGGCAGAAAGAGCAGTTACGCTCGGCAATTCAGGCAGCCATAGATGCCGCACAAGCGAGCGGAGAACTAGAACTCGCTACAGTGCCTGAAATAGGTTTGGAAGTTCCGCGAGACACAGGGCATGGGGATTTTGCATCCAACATTGCTCTGGTAACAGCTAAGGTGGCCAAAAAGTCACCTAGAGATGTGGCGGAGATTATCGTGAAACATCTCCCCTCTGGGGGTGTTGTTCGAGAAGTAGAGGTAGCCGGTCCTGGATTTATCAATTTCTTCCTGAGTTACGATTGGCTCTTTGACACTGTTCGAGTCATTGAAGAACAAGGTCACGAGTATGGCAACTCAGAGTACGGGGCAGGTGAGAAGATCCTTCTCGAGTTCGTGAGCGCCAATCCTGTTGGTCCCATGAACGTGGTCAATGCTCGAGCAGCGGCCGTGGGGGACACTCTTGCGCGGCTTTTTCGGGCAGTAGGATTTACCGTAGGGACGGAGTTTTACGTAAACGATGCAGGCAATCAGGCGGATGTGTTTGCCCGCTCTTTGGAAGCTCGTTATATTCAGTTGACAGATCCAGACTATCCTTTCCCTGAGGATGGTTACCCTGCTTCGTACGTCGGTGAATTGGCCCTGGAACTAAAACGTGAATATCCTGACTTACTCGAGATGCCACGAGACGAACGCCTCGCTTTGTGCAAGCGTTGGGGTACTGACCAAATGGTTGAGGCACAAAAGGCTGATCTAAGGCAGTATGGAGTCGAGTTCGATCGCTGGTTTAGAGAACGCGACCTGCATGCAGCCGGAGCACTCGAAGAAGCCATCGCGTTTCTTAAGGGGAAGGGGCTCATGTTTGAGGCAGAGGATGCCCTGTGGTTCCGATCGACCGATTTTGGAGATGACAAGGATCGCGTCATTGTCAAGAGTGATGGCACATATACCTATGTGACAGCCGATATTGCCTACCATCATGATAAACTCAAACGCGGATACACGAAATTGATTGATATTTGGGGTCCTGATCATCACGGCTACATTGGCCGTATGCAGGCTGCGATCCAAGCTCTAGGTTACAACAAGGACACCCTTGAGGTTCTGATTCTACAGTATGTGGCTCTGTTGCGTAATGGAGAACAGGTCAAAATGTCCAAACGGGCCGGTGAGTTCATTACCATGCAAGACCTAGTGGAAGAAGTGGGAAAGGATGCAGCACGATTCTTCTTCTTGCATCGCAGCCCAGAGAGTCACTTGGACTTCGATTTGGATCTCGCAGTCGAGCAATCCAATGAAAACCCCGTCTTTTATGTACAGTATGCCCATGCCCGGATTTTGAGCATCTTACGCCAAGGGCGTGAAATGGGCGTAGAATTGCCAAGAGCGGAAAACGTTGACTTGGGACTCCTTACCCATGACTCGGAGCTTGCGTTAATGAAGCAAATGGCGGCTCTTCCAGAAGAACTCCTGAGCGCAGCACTGCAGCGCGAACCACATCGGGTAACTCGCTATGCCCTGGATTTGGCCAGTCTATTTCACTCCTTCTATACGCATTGCCACATTCTGGGTGAGACCGAACCGCTGCGAGATGCTCGCTTAGTCTTGGTGGCCCAGGTAAGGGTTGTCCTACAAAAAGTGCTAGGGATTTTAGGGGTGGACGCTCCCGAGCAAATGTGAGGAAGGTGAACTATGAGTTTTGGTCAGACATGGCGGACGTTTCTGCGTGCATTTAAGTTGAGTTACGACCACATTGGAAAGGTCATGGTCACCAATTTGCTTTGGTTTAGTCTTGGCTTTGGACCAATGCTGGCCTTTTCCTACCTGCCTTTTCTCCAAAATGATGCGTTTTTCTTCATAGCAATAGTCACGGGCTTTGTCACCATGGGCGGTGCCGTTGGAGCCGTACACTATCGCATGAACCGCGTGGTTTTGGGTGAGGAGACAGTCTTGAAAGACATGTGGGAAGGCTTCAGACTCTACTGGCTCCGCGGGACCATCCTGGTCTTACTCGGTGTTCTGGGTGTGTTGCTTTTGGTGTTCAACATCTGGTTCAGCCAGAACTACCCTCCCATATTGTTCATGGCTTTATCAGGCTTGTGGGTTTGGGGCATCGTGTTCTGGGCTGCCCTGCACCAGTTTGTCTTCCCATTTTTGGCGAATCAAGACATCGGCGTGATTAAGGCACTGAAACGATCGGCCTTGATTGTCCTGGACAATCCATTGCCCACTCTGTTATTGTTGATTCTCAGCGTGGTGGTGGTCGCGCTTAGTCTTTTGTTTGCTGCCCCTCTGCTGATCTTTGTAGCCAGCTTCTTAGCACTAGTGCAGAACTGTTTTTATCATGAACTGATGACAAAATATGAGATAGAAGAGCAGAGCAATTCGGTTGAGGTTGAAGGGGAGGACAAAGAGTGAGCAAGTTTATTTTTGTAACGGGCGGCGTGGTATCTAGTCTTGGTAAAGGTATCACCGTAGCATCTCTAGGCAGACTGCTAAAAAGTCGAGGCCTCAAAGTTAGTGTTTTAAAGCTAGATCCCTACCTGAACATGGATCCAGGTAACATGAGTCCGTTGCAGCACGGCGAAGTTTTTGTCACGGAAGATGGGGGTCAGTGTGATCTTGACCTGGGGCATTATGAGCGCTTTATTGACACGAATCTTACGAAGAAGAGTAATGTGAGTACGGGGCAGATCTACTGGTCCATTCTTTCGCAAGAACGCAAGGGTCAGTTCAACGGAGGCACAGTGCAAGTGATTCCTCACGTGACGAACGACATTAAGCGCCGCATTCTTACTGTGGCTGAAGATAGCGGGGCCGACGTGATTCTGGTAGAAATCGGTGGAACCGTCGGTGACATTGAGGGGCTACCGTTTTTTGAGGCGATTCGGCAAATGAGAAATGAAGTGGGCCGGGACTCCTGTCTGTATATTCACGTGACATTGATCCCTTACATTGCTGCCGCCCAGGAACTGAAGACTAAGCCCACACAGCATAGCGTGAAAGAGTTGCGTTCTATTGGTATTCGGCCCGATGTCATTGTCTGTCGTAGCGAAAAGGAAGTAACGGCCGACCTGCGCGCCAAGATTGCACTCTTCTGCGACATTGATGAAGAAGCGGTTATCCCCAATACGGACGTGGATAGTATTTATGAAGTCCCCCTCTGTTTTGCTCAATCCCGCTTAGATGAAATTGTTTTGGAAAAGCTACATCTGAATGCTGGTCCTGCAGACTTGGAACAATGGAGAAACCTAGTTGCTTCGATCAAGGGTTTGTCGAGTAAAGTGACGATCGGTATTGTGGGGAAGTACGTTACGTTGCCCGACTCTTATTTGAGTGTGGCGGAGTCGCTTCGTCATGCCGGATTTGCCCATAGCACCCAGGTTGACGTGCGCTGGATTGAGGCGGAAGACTTGGAGAAAAACGGTGGTCAACAGTGTCTGAAAGGTCTTGACGGAATCATTGTTCCGGGAGGATTTGGCTCCCGAGGTGTGGAAGGAAAGATCCTGGCCGCACAGTACGCTCGAGAGAATAACATTCCCTTTTTTGGCATTTCCTTAGGGATGCAGTGCGCTGTGATTGAGTTTGCTCGCAATGTGGCCAACCTTCAGAGTGCCGGCAGTGTCGAGTTTGGACCATGTGAACATCCTGTGATTAGCTTCCGACCAGGCCATCCTGAAGTCACCGGACTGGATGGAACGATGCGTCTAGGCGCGTTCCCCTGCCAAGTGCAAGAAGGCTCCCTGAGCAGGGAGGCGTACCAGGAATCCCTTGTTCATGAACGTCACAGACATCGTTACGAGGTGAATCAAGACTATCTCGACGTTTTGGTGAACGCTGGAATGCGTGTAGCCGGCATTTCTCCTGATGGACAACTCATTGAGATCATCGAACTAGAAGGACATCCATGGTTTGTGGGGACGATATTTCATCCCGAGTTCAAGTCTAGACCAACCGATCCCCATCCATTATTCGAACGTTTTATTGAGGCCATCTTAAGAACCTGCTGATTCTCAGATACTAGGAGGTGTATTTATGCTTCGAATGAAAGTGAAGGCTGTAGGCATAGATCGCGAAACCTTGCTTCCTGTTGTGATTCTTACTGATGAGACAGAGGAGTCCTATGTTCCCCTCGTTATTGGTCCAGCTGAGGCCAATGCGATCGCAGTGGTACTTGAGAACGTGGATGTATCGAGACCCTTGACACATGACTTATTGCTAAACACCGTGCTAACGCTCGGAGCCAAAGTAGATCGGGTTGTGATTACGGATCTGGCCGACGATGTGTATTATGCAGAGATTTGCCTGGTGCAGGGTGAGCGAACTCTGCGCATTGATGCGCGCCCTAGCGATGCCATCGCTCTGGCCCTACGCTCTGGGGCATCCATCTTTGTGGACGAGAAAATTGCACCGTATGCCATGGCGACCCCTGGTGAAGAGGATCCCGAGATGGAACAGTTCCGTTCCTTCCTTAAGGATTTGTCGCCTGACGACTTTCGCAAGGAAAACTAACTCCTAGATTTTTGCATAGATGGTAGAATTTGGCGCATACTCTTTGCTAGAAGGGGTGTGCGCTATGTTATGTCGATCTATTACATTGGTCCTGGTTCTAGCTGTAATACTGTCGTTGACGTCCATTGCTTCTGGCCACATTAGCGGATGGAAAATGGTTCACGGAGACGTGTTGCAGGTATTTCCTGAACAGCATAAGATTTTAATGAAGATTAACGGAGAACAGACGATACTCGTGCTCGATGCACAATGCCCTATCTATCGTTTGGGGACAACTGTCCGTCTGGAATCCATGCGTCCTATCGCACCGGACACATTTCAAGATGCCCTGTGCTGGATCGACGAGCAAGGACTTGTTCGTCACGTCTTGGTGAACTATAATGTTCATGAAGAAGGTGGTGTGCTGGTAGCCTATGATATATTTGGGAATCTGAAATGATTTCAAAGGAAAATCCTTCTTGTTGGCGAACTATTATTCGCGATAGGAGGAGTTTCTGTGATTGTGAACAGCGAGAGGGCAATCGCACTGACCTGTCCTGCTTGCCAAGGGATTCAAAAACATACATTTTCTCTCTTCTCTATCTCTAAGAATCCTTTAAAGCTTGTGTGCGCTTGTGGATTCTCCCAAGGCCATTTGCGTAGGTTGAACAAGCACTTTGAACTGGATGTACTTAGTATAGAGGGTGAAAGGGCGCGGATTTTGCTAACTAGGGGCCAGTTTTTTGGCATGCCCCTCATTCACCTGTTGTCACCAATGAGCGGGCAAAGCCTAGGTTATCTTGGTGAACTGGCCAGTGTGCAAGAGGTAGTTCTGGACCAACCATCGGGTTTTTTCATAGGACCCGATGATTTCGAAAATCCCGACGTAATGCGGAACGTCCTCGAACGCTTGGAGGAGTTGGCGGGTCGGGATAAAATCCGTTGTGAGTGCGAGCATTCGTCGATTGGGATCGATGTATATCCTGATCAGGTGGAGTTAGTCTGTTCCTATTGTGGTAGTGTGGTCAAGATAGGGGCCAGTACCAGGCAACACCAGGAACGACTCGAACGGGTAGCCGAGATCGTCATGGAACCCTGCACATCACGATTCTTGGGAGAGTGGCTCAAACCGTTAACGTAATTTATATCTAGAGGAGGCTGTCAATATGTTAGTCAGTGGTATCGAGTTATTTCAAGCAGCAAAGAAGGGCGGATACGCAGTAGGAGCATTTAACCTCAACAATATGGAGATTCTGCAAGCCATTATTGAAGCGGCCGAGGAAGAGAACTCCCCTGTGTTTATTCAAGCCAGTCAAGGCGGTATTAAGTACGCCGGGATTGAGTACATCGCAGGTATGGCCCGTGTGGCGGCAGAGACGGCCAAAGTGCCCATTGCACTGAATCTTGACCATGGTACAAGCTTCACGCAAGTGGTGCAATGCGTGCGTCACGGTTTCTCGAACGTGATGATCGACGGATCAAAACATGCTTTTGAAGAGAACATAGCCTTGACGCAAAAAGTCGTAGAGGTTGCCCACCCCAACAATGTTGGTGTAGAGGCTGAGCTAGGTAAAATCGGTGGCGTGGAAGACGACATTGTGGTAGATGCCGCAGATGCGTCGTTTACTGACCCCAAAGAAGCTGCGGAGTTTGTGGAGCGTACAGGGGTGGATGCTTTGGCCATTGCCATTGGTACGGCTCATGGCGTGTACAAAGGTGAACCGAAACTTGATTTCAAACGTCTAGAAGAGATCGCAGCCGCTACCGATGTTCCCCTTGTTTTGCACGGTGCATCAGGAATTGGCGATGAGCAAATTCGAAAAGCAGTTCCCTTTGGAATCACGAAGATCAATATCGACACCGACTTGCGAGTAGCGTTTTCCCAGGCGATCAAAGACGTGCTAGCTAAGAATCCTGGAGAGATCGACCCGAGAAAGATCTTGGGGCCTGCCCGTGATGCGATGAAAGAGGTCGCTCGCAAGAAAATGAGACTCTTCGGTTCAGCTGGACGTGCATAAGTAGATAAAGGGGAAGGGATTTCCTTCCCCTTTTTTAAAGGTGGTGAATGCTTGAATATTGCAGAATTAGAATCAAAGACCTCCGTGGAGTTGCAGGAACTAGCGAAAAATTTGGGGGTATCCGGATTTAAGCGGTTCCGTAAGAAGGATTTGATTATCGAAATCTTAAAGTATGAGACGACCAAGGAAAACCTTCTGTTTATCAGCGGAATTTTAGAAATCACATCGGAAGGTTATGGCTTCCTACGGGTTGACAACTACACGCCGAGTTCCGATGACGTTTATGTTTCGCCTTCCCAGATTCGACGGTTTTCCATGCGTACCGGGGATGAGATCCTAGGGCAGGTTCGTCCTCCTAAAGACGGCGAGCGTTATTTTGCTCTTCTCCGAGTGCTCGCGATTAATCTGTCTGACCCCGAGTTCGCATCGAAACGACCTTTCTTTGATGACCTGACCCCAATTTATCCCAACCAGCGGCTGCATCTAGAAACGACACCAACGAATTATTCCATGCGCCTAATGGACATATTATCCCCATTAGGGTTTGGCCAACGCGGACTGATTGTGTCGCCACCCAAGGCCGGCAAGACAACCATTTTGAAGATGCTAGCGAACGCGATTGCGGAGAATCACCCGGATATAGAAATCATAGTACTCTTAATAGATGAGCGGCCTGAAGAAGTGACAGACATGCAGCGCTCTGTAAATGGCGAGGTTATTAGTTCGACCTTTGATTTACCCCCCGAAAATCACGTGCGGGTGGCTGATATCGTGTTGGCGAGGGCCAAGAGTCTGGTAGAATCCGGTAAGGATGTAGTCATTCTCTTGGATAGTATAACCAGGCTGGCTCGAGCACACAATCTTATTGTACCCCCGAGCGGACGAACCTTGTCGGGCGGTGTTGATCCCGCGGCCCTTCATAGACCCAAGCGATTCTTCGGTGCTGCGCGCAAGCTGGAGGAGCAGGGGAGTTTAACAATTTTAGCCACTGCTTTAGTTGAAACCGGCAGTCGAATGGACGACGTCATCTACGAAGAGTTTAAGGGTACGGGTAACATGGAGTTGCATTTGGATCGCAAACTAGCAGAGAGACGGGTTTTTCCGGCCATTGATATTTATCGGTCTGGTACACGCCGAGAAGAATTGCTGCTTTCGCCGGAAGAATTGGATGCGACGTGGGTGTTGCGTAAGGCCATGAGCTCCCTAGGGACGGCTGAGACTCTGGATTTGGTCCTAGATCGGGTCACCAATACAAAGAGTAACGCTGAGCTCCTAGAGCTGATTACTAATTCAACATTTGCTGAAAATGTTCGGAATAAGTAAAAGGATATTTTTTAAACGCGTCGAACTGTGAAAAGTAGGTTATTGCCAGTCGAGGGAGGATTTATCATGTGGAGGCGGTTAATCCGCAGTCGGGGGTTTGTACTGTTAATCTTTGCAGTCATCTTCAGCTTCGGTATTCTGGGTCAAGTAGATACCAGAATGCACATTGGCGGAAGTGACTGGGATCTAGATAGTCTGATCTACATTAATGTAGACGACTATATTTTAGAGGAACTCGTTTCCCAGGATACTGTCAACGTTCAGGTTGACCAAGAGCAAACTTTAGAACCTCCCAGCAAAATGCACGCTCAAGTTTCTCTCGACGAAGTGGCTGAAGTAACTTCTAAGGCTTCGACAGAAGCTCCTGTGGAGGTTGCGCTCCTTGAGGCGGCAGATTCCGCTGAAGAGACCGTTTCTCGGGTCGAGGCAACGGTTCCTGTTGCAGAACCGCCTCAGGTAGAAGAGAAGAAGGAAGAAAAGGCTGCCATTTTTGTGCATAAAGTTCATTCTGGGGAGACTTTGTGGGATATCGCTGCGGCTTATGGTGTTACTATTAATACGATCTTGTCAGCGAATGAGTTGAGAAATCCTAACTATTTGTCCATTGGCCAGGAACTACAGATTCCATCTGTTAATGGGGTATTGCACCAAGTCGCTTCCGGAGAAAGCCTTTGGGAGATTTCGGAACGCTACGATGTCTCGATGGAAGAGATCACGAGAGTTAACCAAATTAGTGATCCCAATCGCATACAGCCCAACACAAAATTGGTTATTCCAGGAGCTACGCAGCTCAGACCAAGGGATGTTCTCCTAGTTAATGGGCAGCTTCAAAAAGCATTTGATTGGCCTGTGAGAGGTCGTATCTCTTCGACGTTTGGTCCACGTTGGGGTAGGATGCACAATGGTCTCGATATTGCCGTTGCTACCGGGACGCAAGTGAAGGCAGCCGCAGACGGCCGAGTCACTTTTGCAGGATGGAATGGTGGATATGGTATCTTAGTTATCATCGACCATGGTAATGGAATTGAGACTCGGTATGCGCACAACTCGCGCCTAAATGTGAAAGTGGGGCAAAGGGTAACGCGTGGCGAGACCGTGGCTTACAGCGGTAATACAGGTGTCTCCACCGGCCCTCACGTGCACTTTGAGATTCGCTATCGCAATAATCCGGTCAATCCCCAGACCTACTTAAAATAAGTTTGGTTCTCTGATTGCCAAAAAGGACTAGATTATGTTATAATGTGTTTTGGTTTAGCCAGTAACGTTAGTGAGGTGAATGAGAACATGAAAGCTGATATACATCCAAAGTATGGAAAATGCGTTGTGACCTGCTCCTGTGGAGAGACTTTTGAGACTGGATCCACCAAGAGTCAAATTAAGGTGGAGTTGTGTTCCAAATGTCACCCCTTCTATACTGGTCAACGCCAGACTTTGACTACAACTGGTGGTCGAGTGGAACGTTTCCTAACCAAGTACAACATGAAAGAAAAGAACTAATCATCGGATTGCAGAAGGCAGGGGAAACCCTGCTTTTTTTGTTAAGGGAGGTTTTTTGATGGGCGTTTTCCTCGCCCCTATGGCCGGTGTCACCGATCTGCCTTTTCGCATTTTGGCCCGGGAGTTCGGAGCCGATCTGGTTGTCAGCGAGATGGTTTCGGCCCAGGCTCTTGTTTATGACAACCAAAAGACCTTGCAGATGCTGACACTTCATGACCGCGAGAGGCCAACGGCTATTCAAATCTTTGGACATGATCCTAAGGTTTGTGCACAAGCAGCCAAGATTGTACTCGATACTGCTGCACCCGAGATGATTGATCTCAACTTCGGTTGTCCCACCCCGAAAATTGTGAAAAACGGTGATGGTGCAGCCCTCATGAAAGACATTCGCTTGCTGGGCGAGATTGCAGAAGCCGTAGTGAAGGCTGTGCCTATTCCCGTAACCGCAAAGATCCGTCTAGGGTGGGATGCCGAAACCATCAACTGTGTTGAAGTGGCGAGTCGTTTGCAGGACGCGGGGGTTCACTGGATTACCATCCATGGGCGTACTCGAGAGCAGTTCTACTCGGGTTCGGCTAATTGGGATTGGATCAGAAAAGTGAAAACAGCTCCTGGAATCCATGTTCCCATTGTAGGAAATGGCGATGTTTTCTCTCCTCGAGATGCTCGCGAACTCATCACCAAGACAAGCTGCGACCACATCGCCATCGGACGCGGTGCCCAGGGTAATCCATGGATTTTTGGGCAAGTGAAGACGTACCTCGAGGAAGGTGTGATCCTACCCGATCCGAGTGTTGACGAGCGGATCGCTCTCGCCATTCGCCATTTGCACATGAAGGTCGAGTATGATGGTGAAACCCGGGGAGTTCGAGAAATGCGTCCTCACTTGGCGTGGTATCTCAAGGGGGTACCGTATGCCGCTGAAGCCAGACGCGTGATTAACGGCACGACGACCTTAAACGCGATGGAAAAGGTCTTGAAAGAACTGTGTCAAGTAAAAGCGATAATGTCCTGAAAAACTTCAAACATTAGCACCGAAACGTCGGTGCTAATATGGTCGGTTTTGAGCGCAAAGATCAATAAATGACCGCATTCGTGTACCACAAATCCTCG
>Ga0265293_10006589_pt1 | contig 18482 bp, 22 predicted proteins | sample Munlanlewell138R_FD_192505 | JGI IMG/M metagenome (GOLD analysis project Ga0265293, IMG submission 192505) | Leachate microbial communities from a municipal landfill in Southern Ontario, Canada - Leachate well 138R | ecosystem: Engineered > Solid waste > Landfill > Unclassified | place: Canada...
ATCCGCCGCAAAGCCGGAAAATCGGCAGGTGCTAATTAGTAGGAGGTAGTATTATGGCGTTAACAAAACAAGCAAGAAGACAACGGATAAGATACCGCATACGCAAGCGGATATCCGGAACTCCTGAGCGTCCCAGAATGGCGGTATACAGGAGCAACAAACAGATATACGTGCAATTTATTGACGATATAAAAGGACTAACATTGGCTCAGGCTTCTTCAAAAGATGCGTCGTTGTTAGAAGACATAAAAGGAAAAACCCCGGTTGAAGCAGCTGCCTTGGTAGGCAAATTGGCTGCGGAACGGGCGTTGGAAAAAGGTATTACCGTTGTCTCTTTTGATAGGGCAGGGTATCTTTTTCACGGAAGAGTTAAAAGTTTAGCAGATGCTGCCAGGGAAGGCGGTCTTAAATTCTAAAAGGATATGGGTAACATAAAAGCAAAAAAAGTTAAAGCTGCAGACCTTGATTTGAAAGACCGGCTTGTAGCTATCAAGCGAGTCACCAAAGTAACAAAAGGCGGTCGCAATTTTACATTTACCGCTGTAGTTGTGGTAGGCGATGAAAAAGGAGTGGTAGGATACGGTCTGGGTAAAGCAGGTGAAGTGACATCTGCCATATCCAAAGGAATTGAAGAAGCAAAGAAGAATTTGTACCGTGTGTCCCTTCTTGGTGAAACCATTCCTCATGAAATCAAAGGAAAATTTGGAGGAGCACGTGTCTTTATGAAACCGGCAGCCCCGGGAACGGGTGTAATTGCCGGAGGTGCCATGAGGGCTGTGTTTGAATCTGTAGGTATAAACGACGTATTGGCCAAATCTCAAGGTTCGTCCAATCCGCACAACTTGGTAAAAGCCACGGTGCATGCTCTCTTGGAAATGCGCGATGCTTACGAAGTAGCCGGGGTACGTGGAATTGTCATGGACAGAGTGTTTAACGGATAGGAGGAAAAGCAATGGAAATTTGGAAAATCACACAAGTAAGGAGCAGCAATTCTGCTACAAAACGCCAGATTGCCACCTTGGAAGCTTTAGGACTCCGTAGGATCAATCACTTTGTTGAAAAAGAAGCTACTCCTGTAATCAAAGGGATGGTGGAAAAAGTACATCACTTGGTTAAAGTAGAAGTAAAGTAAAGGAGGAAACAATATGAATTTATCTAATTTAAAACCCGCAAAGGGCTCTGTGGCCAAGAGAAAACGTATTGGTCGTGGCGAAGGCTCCGGTCGCGGAGGCCAGTCTACACGTGGACATAAAGGAGCACAATCCAGATCCGGATACTCCCGCAAGCCGGGCTTTGAAGGCGGACAAATGCCTTTACAACGTCGCGTTCCTAAATTTGGATTTAAAAACAGGAGCAGAGTTGAGTACAAAGCCATCAATCTTTCTACTTTACAGGCTCTTCACGAGAAGACAGGTATTTCCGATTTTGATCCAAACGTGTTTATAGACCAAGGCCTTGTGTCTAAAAACCATTTGGTTAAAATTCTGGGAAACGGAGAATTGCAAGTGAAATTGAATGTAACCGCACACGGTTTTTCCAAGAAAGCGAAAGAAGCTATAGAGGCTAAAGAAGGGAAGGCAGAAATTGTAGAATAACCCAGAATAAGCCTGAAAAATGAAAAAACTGATAGAAACCATAAAAAACATTTTCAAGATTGAAGAACTGCGTAATCGTATTGTTTACACAGTTTTGCTTCTTTTGATATACAGGTTGGGCAGCTTTGTGGTACTACCGGGAATAGATCCCATGCAATTGGCCAACTTGAAAGCGCAGACGACAGGCGGACTGATGGGGTTGCTGAATATGTTTTCCGGAGGAGCTTTTGGAAACGCATCTATATTTGCTTTAGGTGTTATGCCTTACATTTCTGCTTCTATTGTCATCCAGCTTTTGGGAATTATGCTTCCCTATTTTCAGCGGATGCAACGGGAAGGAGAAAGCGGACAACGCAAAATCAACCAATGGACGCGCTATTTGACCATCCTTATTTTGGCACTTCAAGGACCTGCCTATCTTACAAACTTGCACGCCCAGCTTCCCGAATCGGCTTTCTTGTTGAGCGGGTTTTCGTTTAACATTTTTGCCACCATTGTGCTTATTGGAGGAACCATGTTCATTATGTGGTTGGGAGAAAGGATCACCGACCGTGGATTGGGGAATGGTATTTCCTTGATTATTATGGTGGGGATTGTGGCACGCCTGCCCTTTGCTTTTACAGCCGAGGTTGGTGCTCGTATGTCACAGACTGCCGGAGGCTTGCTGATGTTGGTTGTGGAATTGATCGTATTATTTTTTATCTTTATAGCTTCCATCGCCCTTGTTCAAGGTGTTCGCAAAGTGCCGGTTCAGTACGCAAAACGTATTGTAGGCAACAAACAGTATGGAGGAGTAAGGCAGTATATTCCTTTGAAGATTAACGCTGCCGGTGTGATGCCCATTATTTTTGCTCAGGCTCTCATGCTCTTCCCCATGATTTTTGCCAGCTTTGATGCCACAAGAGGATTTGCAGCGGTCATGAGCAACATGCAGGGCTTTTGGTACAACTTTGTATTTTTCATATTGGTAGTGGCTTTTACGTATTTTTATACAGCCGTAACCGTGAATCCTACCAATATGGCCGATGATATGAAAAAGAACGGCGGTTTTATTCCCGGTGTAAAGCCCGGTAAGAAAACAGCCGAATACTTAGATGCGGTCATGTCTCGCATTACGTTACCCGGTTCCATATTTTTGGGACTGGTAGCCATCATGCCGGTCTTTGCCCGTATGATGGGTGTAGATATGCAATTTGCACAGTTTTATGGAGGAACTTCGCTCCTTATTTTAGTGGGTGTTATCCTGGATACATTGCAGCAAATTGAAAGCCATCTTCTGATGCGTCATTACGATGGGCTGATGAAGACAGGAAGGCTGAAAGGCCGGTCCAACAGATAGAAAAGAATAGTTCTTTGTTTAATGAGTTATATTAAAACCGAAGAAGAAATAGCGCTTTTGCGCGAAAACGGGATTTTGGTTTCCAAAACTCTGGCTGAAGTAGGCCGCCATGTAGCTCCGGGTGTGACGACAAAGGAGCTGGACGCATTGGCGGAAACGTTCATCAGGGACCACGGAGCCGAACCCGCCTTTCTTGGTTATAATGGTTTTCCCCATTCCTTATGTATCTCTGTCAATTCTGTGGTTGTACACGGAATTCCGAGCGACTACACGTTGAAAGAAGGAGATATTGTTTCCATTGATTGCGGAACAAAGTATAAGGGTTTTTTTGGAGACTCGGCGTACACATTTGCCGTAGGCCAGGTGTCCAAAGCGGCTGAACGTCTTATGCAGACGACTCGGCAATCGCTTTTTGAGGGAATTGGGAAAGCTCTTGCCGGTAACCGCATTGGCGATATCGGCGCTGCTGTTCAAAGGTACGTAGAGGAATACGGATACTCCGTCGTGAGAGAGATGGTCGGCCACGGAATAGGGAGCAGGTTGCATGAAAAACCTGACGTCCCCAACTACGGCAGACCCGGCCAGGGAAAACAGTTGGCAGAAGGGATGGTTCTTTGCATAGAACCTATGATTAATGAAGGAGGAAGAGGCGTTTATATGGAACGCGACGGATGGACCCTGAGAACAGCTGATAACAGGAATTCAGCCCATTATGAACTTACAGTTGTGGTTCGTAAAGATAAGGCAGAACTCCTGTCCACATTTGCCTTTATAGAAAGGCCTAATGATATAGATATTTGATAACATGAAGATTAAAGATTGACAACATGCCCAAACAACCTGCCATAGAAAAAGAAGGTGTCATTATTGAAGCATTATCCAATGCCATGTTCCGGGTGGAACTTGATAACGGACATGTGATTATTGCACACATTTCCGGGAAAATGAGGATGCACTACATCCGCATACTGCCCGGTGACAGGGTACGGGTAGAAATGTCTCCCTATGATCTTACCAAAGGTCGCATTACCTTTAGGTATAAGTAATACTATTTAAAGATTACAGTAATGAAAGTAAAAGCATCCGTAAAAAAGCGCAGCGAAGATTGTAAGATCGTAAGACGTAAAGGGCGTCTGTATGTTATTTGCAAGAAGAACCCCAAGTTCAAAATGCGCCAAGGAAAATAACACGTAACATCTAAAAAAAAGGAATATACATTATGGCACGAATAGCCGGAGTTGACTTACCTAACAACAAGCGCGGAGAAATAGGACTGACCTATATCTACGGGATAGGACGTAGTTCTGCCAATTCCATTCTTACCAAAGCCGGGGTTGATCCCGAGATTAAAGTAAAGGATTGGAATGACAATCAGATTGCGGCCATCCGTTCGACAATTGCAGAAGAATACAAAATTGAAGGTGAACTGCGTTCATCTGTACAAATGAACATCAAACGATTGATGGACATAGGTTGCTACAGAGGCATACGCCATCGTATTGGATTGCCTGTACGTGGACAAACGACTAAAAACAATGCCCGTACCCGTAAAGGACGTAAGAAAACGGTAGCCAATAAGAGGAAAGCAACCAAATAACGAGTAAGATTATGGCAAAAAAAACGAGTACTTCCAATAAGAAGAAAGTGGTCAAAGTGGATACCCACGGCCAAGCACATATTTCTTCTACATTTAACAATGTGATAGTTACCCTTACCAACAGCGAAGGACAAGTGATCAGCTGGTCTTCTGCCGGGAAAATGGGTTTTCGCGGTTCTAAAAAGAACACGCCGTATGCAGCACAAACAGCAGCTGCCGATTGTGCAAAAGTGGCATACGATATGGGATTACGCAAAGTAAAAGCGTATGTGAAAGGGCCGGGTTCGGGACGTGAGTCTGCCATTCGCACCATTCACGGAGCCGGTATTGAAGTTACAGAGATAATTGACGTTACCCCGCTTCCTCATAACGGATGCCGTCCCAAGGCACGTCGCAGGGTATAATGGTTGACTTTTAAAATTAAAAACGATGGCAAGATATATAGGCCCAAAGACAAAGATTGCACGTAAATTTGGTGAACCCATTTACGGACCTGATAAATACTTTGAAAGGAAAAATCACCCTCCCGGACAACACGGGACGGTTAGAAGACGTAGAAAAATTTCTGAATACGGCATACAGCTTAAAGAAAAACAGAAAGTCAAGTATACGTACGGACTGTTGGAACGCCAGTTCCACAACTTGTTTAAGAAAGCAAACTCTATGAAAGGGCGTACAGGTGAAAACTTGTTGCTTTTGCTGGAAAGCCGATTGGATAATATCGTTTTCAGAATGGGGATTGCTCCTTCCAGACAAGCTGCTCGCCAGCTAGTTACACACCGTCATATTACGGTAGATGGCAAAATTTGCAACATCCCTTCAGCCTTGATTCGTCCCGGATCTTTGGTGGCTGTCAGGGAACGTTCCAAAAACCTTGAGGTCATTCAGGAAAACATTTCACGTACCGTTAGCAAGTATCCTTGGATAGAGTGGGACGTGGCTTCTGTATCCGGAAAATTTTTGAATTATCCTGAAAGAACAGAAATTCCTGAACCCATCAACGAACAATTAATTGTGGAGTTGTACTCCAAATAATTTTAAACTTTTACAATGGCCATTTTAGCATTTCAAAAACCCGATAAAGTAATTATGCTGGAAGCTACCGATACGTTCGGTCGTTTTGAGTTTCGTCCCCTGGAGCCCGGATACGCCACGACTATTGGTAATGCACTCCGTAGGATATTATTGTCCTCACTGGAAGGATATGCACTGACACATGTCAGGATAGATGGTGTTGAACATGAATTTGCAACCATTCCCGGTGTCATAGAGAATGTAGTGGATATTGTTCTTAATCTTAAGCAGGTAAGGTTTAAGAGGATGATTGAAGATTTTGAGGAAGAAACTATTACCGTAACAGTTAAAGGCAAAGAAGCCTTTACAGCAGAAGACATTTCCGGACAACTGAACTATTTCAAGGTGTTGAATCCCGATTTAGTGATTTGTCAGATGGAACCTTCTGTTACCCTCACTATGGAACTTCACGTAGGAAAGGGCCGCGGATATGTACCTGCAGAAGAAAACAGGATAGAGAACGCACCTTTTGGGTTGATTGCAATGGATGCCATTTATACGCCCATAAAGAATGTTAATTACCTGATGGAGTATTTCCGCGTAGAGCAAAAAACCGACTATGAGAAGTTGATTCTGGAAGTAACTACAGACGGTTCTATTCATCCGAAGGATGCCTTAAAAGAAGCAGCAAAGATATTGATCCATCACTTTATGCTGTTTTCAGATGAGCGCATTAGTCTGGAATTACCCGAAGAAGAGAAAGGGGCAGAATTGGATGAAGAATCTTTGCGTATGCGTCAGTTGCTATTGACTAAATTGTCAGAAGTAGAGATTTCCGTAAGGGCACTCAACTGCTTGAAAGCAGCAGATATAGAGACGTTTGCAGATTTGGTTTCTGTACCAAGACACGAATTGATGAAATTCCGAAACTTTGGGAAAAAGTCATTGTCAGAAATTGATTTACTCATGGAAAACATGAATCTTTCTTTTGGGATTGACGTCACCAAGTATAATATTGAAAAGAAAGTAAAGAAGTATGAGACACAGAAAGAAGGTTAATTCACTAGGAAGGAAAGCCGGACATCGCAAGGCTATGATGGCCAACATGGCTTCATCCCTCATTAAACATAAACGTATAGAAACAACAGTGGCTAAAGCCAAAGCATTGCGTGTATATGTAGAACCCTTGATTACCAAGTCGAAAAATGACACAACGCATTCCCGCAGAACGGTGTTTTCGTACTTGAAAGACAAGGAAGCAGTAAGTGAACTCTTCCGCGTTGTAGCTCCAAAAGTAGCTGATCGTCCGGGTGGTTACACACGTATTCTGAAAACAGGATACCGTCTTGGAGACGGAGCTGACATGGCCATCATTGAATTGGTTGATTTCAACGAAGCCGCATTGGCCGGAACAACCAAGAAAGAAGAGAAGAAAGGCACACGTCGCAGCCGCTCCCGCCGCAGCTCAGCCGCCGCTCCCGCCGCAGCTGCTGCCGCCGAAAAAGCTCCTGCCGCTGAAAAGGCTGCTGCCGCTGAAAAGGCTGCTGCCGCTGAAAAAACTGCTGCCCCAGCCGCTGCTGATGAAGCCGCTGCCCCAGCCGCTGCTGCTGAAGCTGCTCCCGTCAAGGAAGCTCCTGCAGAAGAAGTTGCTGCTCCCGCAGAAGAAACAGCTGTCGTAAAGGAAGCTGCACCTGCTGAAGAAGCTGCACCTGCTGAAGAAGCTGCTCCCGCCAAGGAAGCTCCTGCCAAGAAGGCTTCGGCCAAGAAGGAAACTCCTGCAGAAAAGCCTGCCAAGGAAGAAGCTCCCGTTAAGGAGGCAGCTGCTAAAAAAGCTCCTGCCAAAAAGGAAGCTCCAGCAGAAAAGCCAGCCGAAGAGGAAGCTCCTGCAGAAAAGCCTGCCAAAGAGGAAGCTCCTGCCAAGGAAGAACCTGCAGCTGAATAAATATGTGGTACCGGAAACGTTAGTGGACGGTACACCATTCTAATCTATACATGCCGGCCAAACCAGCCGGCATTTTGTATATATAGTGTCGCTCCCTTGTAAAAGCAGTCACCTAAGGGAAGAAATTTTCAATAGGTATGTTTAGGCAGCGTGCTATCTGGCCACGACCGACTCTCTTCTGTCTTAGGATTTCTGCCACCTGAATTTTATCCTTTTTAGAAAGCGTAACGTAAGACTCCCCTTTTTTATTATGCGATAGCCACTTGTCAATATATTGACAAATAACAACGTCGCTATATCTTCTTACTTTACTTGCAAGTTTTTCATAATTAAGCATGCCTCTTGCTTTTTCACCCATCCAGGATTCGATGGTAAGAGTAGTCCATTCATTTGTCGAAGACTTATTCATATAAAAAGCAAATTTCCGAGAAGTACTATAATAATGCTCTACCATGGCACATTGAAGAATGTGTTCTTGTATGAGCAAACCGCCCTTATCTAAAGTAAAACCCGGAGGCAATTTCGTTGTCCAAGGTATGTGTTCTCGTTGCTCCTTCCAGGTGGTCAATGGAGTATGTTCCAAGTGTATACCTAAATCTTTCATAAAGTAGTATCTGGCTGAACAATAAGGATATCCACTCGGGTAAGGCACCACATTGTGATGGACTCCATTTCTAAGAACATAGGTTATTCCGTCCAATATATGGTTTAAATTTACTAGTTCCACCGAATGAAATCCTCTCGTTCCCAAAGGGCCTTTCCGTCCATATTTATTATTAAACCACTTTGTATAGCCATTACGCATAGACCCGATAAATAAATCCGGATTGCTTGTTTCTGCTATAATGTGAAAATGGTTAGACATAAATGCGTACGCCAGCAATTCGGTATTATTCCGATAAGCAGACAGACATGCCCTATTTATACCTTGAATATAATCTTCCGGAACACGGAACATGATTTCAGGCGCGCTGACACAAAGATGATAAAGCTTTTTTTTCATGAGATCTTCCCTTCAATCCAACAACGAATGGTCTAAAGTTAATGAATTCTTCCGTAAATCTTCAAGAAAGAGTAATTTTCCGATCCAAAATAGCTGTTTTCTACTTACTACCTTTAAAAAAGAAGGTGCGGCAAAGCCGCGCATATAAGAAACCCCGGATCTTTTAAGGCCGGGGTTACCTTTTGCGTAGCTAAGCCCTCCCTTGAGGGAGGGTTTGGGAGGGTAGTAAGTCGCTGTTTCCGGGCCTAAGTGTTAACTCACGGATTGCCAGCAAGTTGTGGTGATTTTCCGTCAAGGAATACTTATCACCCTCGGCCCAAAAAAGACACTTTGGGCGAGATTGGGCAAGATTTGGGGGAGATTTGTTGGGAAAAAACGGCTTTTGTACAGGAACAAGCCGAAAAGCTTATATTTGTAAGATGAAATTTGCGGTTTTGCATAAAGACAAGGAAAGTAAGGCTAGGGCGGGGAAGTTGGTTACCGACCACGGTGAAGTGGATACTCCGGTTTTTATGCCGGTAGGTACGTTGGCTACGGTTCGGGGTGTTTTGCATAGGGATTTGGTGGAAGATATAAAGGCGCAGATTATTTTGGGCAATACGTACCATTTGTATTTGAGACCGGGAACGGAAGTTATTGAAGAAGCCGGGGGATTTCATAAATTTTGTAGTTGGGACAAACCGGTGTTGACAGACAGTGGTGGATTTCAGGTGTTTTCGTTGGCCTCTAAAAGAAAGCTGACAGAGGAGGGATACTCCTTTCGGTCGCATATTGATGGATCCAAACATTTTTTCTCCCCGGAAAAGGTGGTAGATATTCAGCGAATTATAGGGGCAGATGTTATTATGGCATTGGATGAATGTACGCCGGGTGATGCTACGTATGCGTATGCCGAAAAATCGTTGGGTTTGACTCAGCGGTGGTTGGAAAGGGGCTTGGAGCGGTTCCGGAGTACAGAAGGAATGTACGGATACAATCAAGCATTTTTTCCAATAGTTCAAGGGTGTGTATATGCCGATTTGCGCAGAAAAGCAGCCGAACATGTGGCGGCTTTGGAAGCACAGGGATATGCTATAGGAGGTCTTTCTGTGGGAGAGCCTACGGAAGTCATGTACGAAATGATAGAAGAAGTAGTACCCTTTTTACCGGAAGACAAGCCGAGGTATTTAATGGGAGTGGGGACGCCGGCCAATATCTTGGAGGCTATTGCCAGAGGGGTAGATATGTTCGATTGCGTGATGCCTACCAGGAACGGGCGGAATGGAATGCTTTTTACAGGAGAAGGTATCTTGAACATTAAAAACAAGAAATGGGAACGGGACTACAGTTTCATTGATCCCATGGGAGCATCGTTTGTAGATAAAACATATACGAAAGCTTATTTGCGTCATTTGTTTGCAGCCGGTGAAATGTTGGGTCCTATAATAGCCAGTTTGCACAATTTGGCTTTTTATTTGCAATTGGTGAAGGAAGCCGCTTTGCATATAGAGCAAGGAGATTTTCTTTCTTGGAAAAATAAGAAAGTCAAGCAGTTGGAGCAACGAATATGAAAGAAAAAAAACAGTACACGTGGCGTATCACTACCTTGGATAGGTACATCATCCGTAAGTTTATGGGGACGTACTTCTTTGCTATTCTGATTATTATAGGTATTGTTATCATTTTTGATATTAGTGAGAAGATAGATGACTTTGTAGACAAGGAGGCTCCGTTGCGGGCTATTGTGGTGGATTACTACATGAACTTCATTCCCTATTTCATGAACATGTTTTCGCCGCTTTTTGTTTTTATTTCTGTCATCTTTTTTACGTCCAAATTGGCGGCGCATAGTGAAATCATAGCTATGCTCAGTGGGGGGATAAGCTTTAACAGGATTATGTATCCGTACATTTTGTCGGCCTTGTTTATTGCTTTGCTGTCGTTGGGGTTAAACTGGTTTGTGATTCCACCGGCCAATAAGGTGCGGTTGCGGTTTGAGGAACAGTACTTGAAGAAACGAACGGAATACAACAGGAACATCCACTATCAGGTAGAACCCGATACGTACGTATATATGGAATCGTACAATTCTTGGAACAGTACGGCCATTCGGTTTACCTTGGAATCGTTTGAAGGGAATGAATTGGTATCCAAACTTTCTGCAGAAACGGCACGTTGGGACTCTACTGCAGGCAGATGGAGGTTGAATGAGTACCACTTGCGTACTTTTACAGACTCGGTTCATTCCGTTACTTGGGGCAAACAGCTGGATACGATTATTGATATTACGGGGGCAGATTTGATTCGAAGGAAAGAGTCGGTAGAGCAGTTCAACTTGAGGGAGTTGAATAGGTTTATAGACACGCTGCGGATGCGGGGTGATGCCAATGTGAAGTTTGCTTTGATTCAGAAAAATTCACGATTGGCCATTCCGTTCTCTTCGTTCATTTTGACTATTATGGGTGTAGCCTTGTCTTCCAGAAAGAGAAGGGGAGGTATTGGCTTGAATATTGGGATAGGTATTGCGCTGAGTTTCTCTTATATATTGTTCTTGCGATTTTCAGAGATGTTTGTACACGCAGATGTTATGTCCCCCGCCATTGCTTTGTGGATTCCCAATATCTTATATGCCGGAATAGCTTTTGTTTTATACAGGTTGGCACCTAAATAATGCCTCATCTATGGATAACCCACTGATACTTATACTATTTATACTTGGCGGATTTGTTCTCTTGACAGGAGGAGCCCATGTTTTGGTGAAGGGAGCAACGGGATTGGCTGTCAAACTAAAGGTACCTCATCTTGTGATAGGGTTGACAGTAGTTGCTTTTGGTACCTCGGCTCCTGAATTGTTGGTCAACGTGGTAGCTGCCGCTAGGGGGAGCAGCCAGATTGCCATTACAAACGTATTGGGTAGCAATTCCATAAATACATTTGTAATCTTAGGCTTGTCCATGCTCTTTTTTAAGTTGTCGGTCCGGTCTTCTACTATACGTTTTGAAATTCCCATGAGTTTTTTGGCTGCAATAGCTGTATTGCTTTTGGGTGCGGTGTTAACTATTGGGCAGGCTCAAGAGATATCGAAAGTGGAGGGGGGCTTGTTGCTTGTATGTTTTGTGGGTTTTATTGGCTATACCATTCGGTTGGTAGGGAAAGGAGGGTTGGATATGCCTCAGGAAGATTACAAGCCTATGACGTACGGCAAATCGTCTGCCTACGTTGTTGTTGGTTTGTTGGCTCTTATAGTAGGAGCGGAATTTGTGGTCAGAAGTGCCGTTAAAATAGCTACGGCATGGGGAGTTGCCGAGTCTGTCATTGGAGTCACCATCGTGGCCTTTGGTACCTCATTGCCCGAATTGGCTACATCTGTCATGGCGGCATACAAAAAGAATCCCGATATTGCTATCGGGAACATTGTTGGTTCCAATATATTAAATGTCTTTTTTATACTGGGAACGAGTGCTGTTATCCGTCCTTTGCCGTCTTATCCAAACCTTGTAGTGGATGCTTTGGTAGCTGCTTTGGGCAGTTTGTTGTTGCTGCTTTTTCTTATGACCGGGAAAAAGAAAATCCTTCATTCCGGGCACGGAATCATCTTGCTGGTTGTCTATGCAGCATACTTGGCGTGGATTATAAGTACGGTATAAATTATAGGAACATACCAATCATAGAGGCGGAAAGCAATCCGGCCAAAGTAGCACCCAGCAAGGCTCTGAAACCAAATTTGGCCAACAAAGGCCGCTGGTTGGGAGCAATGCCTCCAATACCTCCAATTTGTATGCCTACAGAAGCAAAGTTGGCAAATCCACAAAGTACGTACGTGGCAATAATGATTGATTTGGTACTAATAAAGGCTCCTGTTTGGATCATGTTCGCCAAACTGCTGTATCCTACAAACTCTGTCATAATCAGTTTTTCACCCAACAGCCGTCCTACAAGAGCCAGGTCTTGACCGGTTACTCCTGTAAGCCAAATAACGGGCGCAAACAAATAGGACAAGATGCATTCCAGAGAGAGGCTGGTGTACATGCCGTTTGTCCAGTTGGTTATGAGGTTGTTGATATGTGTCCATTGTCCTATTTTCCCAAAGATGTAGTTGGCTCCTGCAATAAGGGAATAGAATACCAACAGCATGGCTGCCACGTTGGCTGCCAGTTTCAATCCTTCAATGGCTCCATTGGCTATGGAATCCAGGGTACTTCTACCTATCTTTTCTTTTGTTACCTCTACTTTGTTATCGATTTCTTCTGTTTGAGGAACCAGAATTTTGGCCATAGCTATGGCACCGGGAGCTGCCATCACAGAAGCGGAAAGCAAGTGTTTGGCAAAGGCTACGCTCAATTGTGGATCTCCTCCTCCCAACATGCCTATGTAAGCAGCCAGAACGCCACCTGCCATGGTGCTCATACCGGCCGTCATGACCAACATGATTTCCGATTTGGTCATGGTAGGAACGTATGCCTTTACAAGCAACGGGGCTTCTGTTTGTCCCAGAAAGATGTTGCCGGCCGTGGAAAGGCTTTCGGCACCGGAAAGGTTCATCAGCTTGGTAAAGACCCAAGCCATCACCCAGACTACTTTTTGAATGACTCCCCAGTAAAACAACAACGATGTAAGGGCGGAGAAGAAGATGATGGTTGGCAGAATTTGGAACGCAAACACGTATCCAAACTTGTCCATATCCATAAGAGATCCGAACAGGAACTCTGAACCGGCTTTTGTCCAGTCCAATACTTTCACAAACGCTTTTCCAAAGACTTCAAAGACCGTTTGTACAGCCGGCACAGACAAGATACCAATGGCAATGAGCAATTGCAAAGCCAAGGCTATACCCACTGTTTTCCAGCTGATTTTCTTTCTGTTTGTACTGAACAGAAACGCTATCAATAAAATGGATAGCAATCCCAACAGTCCGCGCAGAATGGAGCGAAAGCTGAACACAAATTGACGCTCCTGCAAAATGCTTTTATAAGGGTGCTCTGCCGGCGTCAATTGAGGAATGGATGCGGGGTCCTGCGAGTTTTGTTGAAGGGCCGAGGTGTCTGCAGGGGTGTCTTGTTGGAGGGCCGAGGTATCAGCAGTGGTGCTTTGCTGGAGGGCCGAGGTTTCTGCAGCGGTGTCTTGCCGGAGGGCAGCGGCGTCCGTATTCGAGGTGTGGCTTACTTTGGCGGTAACAAAGGTGGGAATGAGTACTGTTAAGAACAGCAACAAAGATATTTTTTTCACAAAGGTTGATTTTAGATGTTGTCCTGACAAAGATAAACAAAATGCTAACTTTGTGTCTATGGAATGGCAAACAAAAGTGGAGGTTCCCTCACCGGAAGAACGGTTTACGTATGCGACAACTTTTTTGTTTTTAGGTTCATGCTTTTCTCGGGAATTGGCCGAGAGGATGCAAGCTTTGCATTTCTTGACGGCACCCGATGCGTTTGGTCCGTTGTTCAATCCGGCTTCTTTGGCAGCGGCTTTGGAGCGGTTGGAGGGCAACGTGCCTTTTGAAGCTTCAGATGTGGTAGCTTTTCCATACGGAGCATATGGTTCTTACAGCCACCACACGTCTTTTTCTAAAGAAAGTCCTGATGTGTTTTTACAACATGCAAACGAGAATTTGCACAAAGCAGCCGAATTCTTTAAAAATGCTCAAACGGTAATACTTACATTGGGAACGGCTTGGGCATACTTGCATGAAGGGAAAACAGTGGCCAATTGCCACAAGGTCCCGGAGCAACATTTTGAACGTATGTTCATGCAGCCGCAAGAAATTGTGGCTAGATTGAAACCAATAATTGAAAGAAATAAGAGCAAGCAATGGGTGTTGACCGTTAGTCCCATTCGCCATTGGTCAGACGGAGCTCATGGGAACCAATTGAGTAAAGCGTCGCTGTTGTTGGCGGCGAATGAATTGTGCAAGATGGAAGAAAGTGTTTTCTATTTCCCTTCTTATGAGATAGTTATGGATCAATTGCGCGATTATAGGTTTTATGCCCCTGATCGTTTTCACCTAACCCAAGAGGCTACAAACTATATTATTCGGCGGTTTTTTGAAGCGGCTGCAGATGAAAAAACAATTTTATTGGCAAACAAAGTAGAAAAATTGAACAAATCTTTAGCCCACAAACCGTTTTTTCCCCATACGCCGGCACACGAAAATTTCTTGAGAAAACTTGATAAACAAAGAGATAAATTGTTGAAAACTATTGCAAATACAAGAAATTTATAATAGATTTGTGCTGTTGCCATAGAAAACTATATTTAACCTAATTATTACTATTATGAACAAAGCAGATCTTATTGCCGCTATGGCTGCTGAATCAGGCCTGTCAAAAGTGGACGCAAAAAAAGCATTAGACGCATTTCTAGCTGCGACAACAGAAGCTTTACAAAGAGGTGAAAGAGTTACTCTGGTAGGGTTTGGCTCATTTGTTGTAGGGGAAAGAGGCGAGAGAATGGGAAGAAATCCTCGTACCGGTGAAGCGATTAAAATCAAGGCAAAGAAAGTTGTAAAATTCAGACCAAGTATTGAATTGTAACCAACTCTATTGTAACGGCCTGAACTTAATCAGACGCGGATAAGGAGGACGAAAACGTTCTCCTTTTTATGTATTTGAACTGCAAATGAAGCGAATCCGTACCACTTTGCTCAGAAGTATTATTCTCCTTTTGGGACTGGCCGTGTGTCCGTTTACAAACTTGTATGCCCAAGATGCCTTTCAATGCTCGGGAAAAATTGTAGATGTTTCAACCGGGGAAGGGCTTCAAGGAGCTTTGGTGAAAGTTGTCAGTGATCAAGAATTTTGGACATTGACAGACGCCAAAGGGAGGTACTCTTTTCTTTTGCCGGCAGGAGACTTCCTGCTGGAAGCTTCTTATATAGGTTACAAAACAGAGCAGCACAACATCCGACTGGAAGAGGACAGGGAGTGTTTGTTTTTTTTAACTCCCTTGTCTTACCATTTACATGGTATTACCATTTTTGCAGAAAGTCCGGCACAGCGGCTTAGAAAGGCCGAAATGAGCATAGAGCGTATAGATGCAGAAATAGTCCAACGGGTACCTACTTTATTTGGTGAAACAGATTTGTTGAAGGTGGTTCAAATGCTCCCCGGCGTACAATCAGCTTCTGAAGGAAGTAGCGGTTTTATTGTGCGTGGAGGAAGTCCGGACCAGAACTTGATTCTGTTTGATAATACGGCTTTGTACAATGTATCCCATATGTTGGGATTCTTTTCCATATTCAATACAGATGCCGTAAAAAACATGACCTTGTATAAGGGAGATATACCGGCTAAACACGGAGGAAGGTTGTCTTCTTTGTTAGAGGTAATTCCGGCTGACGGACAGGAACGCTTTTCATTAGATGGAGGGATTGGACTTATTTCCAGCAGGCTGACATTGAGCGGCCGCATAGGTTCGGATAACCTTACGTATTTGTTGGCCGGAAGAAGGACGTATGCAGATATATTTCTTCCCTTGGCAAAGAATGAAATCATAAAAAGCACGGTACTCCATTTTTACGATCTCAACGGACGCATGCGTTGGAAGATCAACAATAGGAATACGGTGCATTTGACTTTGTACAACGGCAAAGACAGGTTCAAGGTAACAGACATGGGTTTGCAGTTTGGCAATACGGCTGCCACACTCAATTGGAACCACTTCTTTTCTGATACCTTTTTCTTAAAAGTATTTACCACGTATACGCAGTACAACTACGATTTTAGCGGCAAAACACATGAAATGTCTATGGATTGGGTGTCGAAAGTAGAAGACGCCGGCCTGCGCATGGATTTTTCTTACGTGCCGTCTCACAACCATTTGTTTGAATTTGGGTATACGAGCAATTTCCAATGGTTTAAACCGGGAAAGGTGGTAGGTAGAAGCGAAATGAATTCAGGTCCTGCCATAGAGCAGGATATTACCATGTCTCAAAGACAAGGCTTTGTCAATGTGATGTATTTTTCCAATGAACACAAGATTCCTGCTTTGCGGATCGAGGTGCGTTACGGATTGCGCTTTACACGCTTTGATAACGTAGGGCCTACCACGTTGTACAAAGTTGATGACAAATACAACTTGATAAACGAAGAAGGAGAAATCATCCCAAAAGGATTGTTTTTTCACCACACATACGGTTGGGAGCCCAGGGCAGGTATTTCTTTTCTGGCGTTGCCCAATTTGTCTGTAAAAGCATCGTATTCCAGAACAAGTCAATACGTACATTTGCTCTCTTTTTCTTCTGCCGGGTCTCCTTTGGAGATTTGGATTCCGTCCGGTCCTTCCATTGCTCCACAGACTCAGCATCAAGTTTCGGCAGGTGTTTTTGCCACACTCTTTAACAGCCGCTATGAAGTATCAGCAGAAGCTTTTTATAAACATTTGGACAACGTACTTGATTTCAAAGAGCACCCCAATTTGTTGCTCTACGACAAAATAGAAACGGAATTGCGTTTTGGAAAGGGCAAAGGGTACGGATTGGAGTTCTTGGTAAAGAAAAACGATGGAAAGATAAGCGGCTGGGTCAGCTATACGTGGTCCCGGGCTTTCAGGACTATACCGGGTGTAAATGAAGGAAATACATATAGAGCACCTACAGATAGACCGCATAACGTGAATGCTGTTTTGTTTTACGATATCACAAAACGGGTACAGGTGTCTCTCAATTGGATATACGCTACGGGGCAACCGCTCACGTTGCCGGAAGGAAGGTTCTGGTTTTTCAACGAACTGATTCCTGTCTATACAGAAAGAAACGCATACAGGTTGCCTGACTACCACAGGATGGACGCTTCTGTTACCATTCAATTGAACAGGCCGGGTAAGCGTCTGAATCATGCCATACACGCATCTGTTTACAATTTGTATGGAAGAAAAAATCCGTGGGCCGTAAATTACCGCATGCGTCCCACGGGAGAGCAATATTTGGAAATGACATACCTTTTTGGTGTTGTTCCATCTGTTACATGGAGTTTTAATTTTTAGCTATGCAACTTGTACAAAGAATCTCATGTGTTTTCATCTTGCTTGCAGCGTTGTTTACAAGCTGTACAGCTCCCATGGAATTGGAAAGCTTGGGGATGAAGCCGCATCTTGTGATAACAGGTGTGATTTCGACAGAGCCCGGGCAGCAAGCGATAGAAATATCGGCTACGGTTCCTTATTTTGGTTTGGCGTTGCCGGAAAACATACGGGCAGAAGAGGTACGCCTTGACGGAGAGCTGTTACAATGGGACCCTTCAGGTATGTACGTAACAGACCGTACGTTTGCGGCGGAAGAAGGAAAAACGTACCTCTTGGAAGTTTGGATAGATTTTGATCATGACGGAGAAGTAGAATACTATTGGGCTACTACTACCGTACCATCTGTTCACAAGCTGGAAGCGCTTAGTTTGAGGTCTGTGATACCTTCTAGGAATGATGTGCCTTTTATCCTGATGGCCGGATTTTACGACACGCCGGGAGAAGACTATTACGGTGCAGCTCTTTGGATAAACGACATATTATACAGCAATCGTATTTTGAGGTATTACGTACATTCGCTCAACAGCTATACTCAAGATGGCGAATACTTGCGGTATCCCATTCCGGAGTGGATTATTACAAAGTCTTTAGTTTGGGACAACCAGCAAACGTTTGATCTTTATGCCGGAGACGTGTTGACGGTAGAATTGCAGACTTTGAGCAAGGAATATTACGAATACCTACAACAGGCAAAAATTGAAAAGAACCAGCATTTTCCATTGTTTTCCGGTCCCAGAGGCAATGTGATAGGAAACATCCAGGGAGGGGCACTGGGTATCTTCGGATCTTGTGCCGGCAGTAGAAAATCTGTAGTACTGCCCGAATGTCCCGGATTGCCTAATAGATAAATCAAAAATGTGGAAGGTATACCAATAGCGGTCCGTTGGTGAATTTTAAGTCTAACGATGAGTCGGTACATGTGTTGAGGGTAGCCTTCCACCATGCGTCAAAAACGACATCTTCTACAGGATAAGCAATACCTTTTGCTTGTAGGT
>Ga0265293_10006590_pt1 | contig 18480 bp, 21 predicted proteins | sample Munlanlewell138R_FD_192505 | JGI IMG/M metagenome (GOLD analysis project Ga0265293, IMG submission 192505) | Leachate microbial communities from a municipal landfill in Southern Ontario, Canada - Leachate well 138R | ecosystem: Engineered > Solid waste > Landfill > Unclassified | place: Canada...
TACAACAATTAGAACAATTACAACAATTAGAACGATTACAACAATTAGAACGATTACAACAATTAGAAATCCAAAACAAAAGTTATAAAGATGTAGAAATAAAAACACCAATTGAAAATACAATAATATATCTTGACCCACCATACGAAAACACAGGTGAATATCAAAAAAAATTAGACCATAAAGAATTAAAAGACTGGATTTTAAAAAGCAAGTATAAAATATATATGTCAAGTTACAAATGTGATTATATGCACGAAGTTAAGAGTTGGAAACATAGAACTAAATTTTCGGCAACGGCAAATAATGAAGTTGAAGAGAAACTATTTTGTAATAGACAAGAGATAGAAAAGAAAAGATTTTTTTGAAATGATTTAAAAGGAGTTTTTAAAATGGAAATTAAAAGTTCAAAGGATTGTAAAGTATTTTTTATTGATGACAATAAGGTTATGATAGAGGGTCGTTTATTCATAGATAAATCTTCACATAATTTACCAACATTCGATGAATGTTTTAAAGAAATATCTAAAATGTATAATTCAATGGAAGGTCATCAATCTCTCTTGTCTCATTTTTACAAAACAATTAAAAAAATGGGTAATTTTTCACAAGGAGCTTAAATGTTTGGGCAAAAAAATAATAAAGATAAATTAGATAATATAATATATACAGAAAAAGATACTGATATATATTTTATAGTTGATAAATATTGGGAAAATGATTTAATTTACAAGTTTAAAAATTTTCTAAATAATAATATCAGTAAAGATTTAAAAATAACAATTATATATGCTTTTAATAAAATAATACCTTCAAAAGATTTGGGTAAAAACATAGGTAAAACATATAAAAAATATGGTATTAAATTAAAAAACTATGTAAAAGAAGATAATGCAAAAATAATAACAATAGGTAGGTCAATTTACTTAGCAACAAATGGTAATACTGATATTCAAATAGATTGTTTTTTAGATGATGTCTTTAATGATACCTATTTTTACTCACCTTATTTTAAAAGCTATATTTACCCAATGTTTGATTTTACAAGTTTTATAGGTAAAGATTGTTTTGATAGAAATTATAGTATAAATCAAATTAAAAAATGTTATCTGTCATCTTTTAATGCCGTTAAAATACCCGAATTGAAATTTATAAAAGTAGAAAATCCTAATGAGTTTTTAAAAAGTTATATAGGTAAAAATATTGATGTAGGCATAGATACAGAAACTTCAAGTTTAGATTGGTTTAATAATACTGTTGGTTGTATATCTTTAAGTTTTGATGGTTTAACAGGTTATTATTTAAAATTTCAAGATATAAATAAGGAAGTTTTTGAAGAATTTTTAAAAGGTAAAAATCTTATATGGAATAATGGTAAGTTTGATATTAAGTCATTATGTAATAGTAAGAATAATATAAATAGAGAAAGTTTATCTATATTTTGGGATAATTGGTTAAGCGGTCATGTTTTAAATGAAATGAGAAGTAATAGTTTAAAGAGTCAGGCTTTTTATTATACTTATTTTGGCGGTTATGATGATGAATTAGATGATTATAAAAAGAAATATAAGAATGTTAATTATTTGATGATTGATGAAGATATTTTATATAAATATGCTTGCATGGATGCTATTATAACTTATCAATGTTATTTTAAAATGAAAAGAAGAATTATAAATATTAGTAATAATAAAGAAATATATGATGGTGAAATTGTTAAAATAAATTTAATAGATTTATTACAAAAATATATATTTCCTGAAATGAATGTGGGTATTGATATAGAATTACAAGGTATAAATCTAAGTTTACAACGGTTAAAAGAAATTGGTGATTTATTAGAAATTGATATTGAAAATGTTAAAAAAACAATTAGAGAAGAGTTAAATATATCTAAAAAAGTAAATTTAAATTCAGATGAACAGGTGGCAAAATATTTAGAAGAATTAGGATGGGAATGTCATGGTAAAACTAAAAAAGACTTTTTTAATGTTAATAATACTACATTGAATAAATGGTTAAAAGAAGGTCATGCCGAAAGTCAATATTTATTGTTATTAAGGGAGTATGAACAATTATTAAAAACATTTATTGGTAATGAGTATAAAGAAAATGGATTTTGGCAATATGTAAAAGATAATGGTAAGGTACATCCTCATTTATATATGTTTTTAACAAATACTTTGAGAAATAGATGTGCAAACCCTAACTTACAGAATTTAAAAGCAAAGGGATTATATGCACAAGAATTTAGAAGTTGTTTTATACCTCCAAGTGAAGATTATGGAATTTTAGAAGCAGATTATTCAGGATTTCAATTAAGAATAATGAGTATATTAAGCAAATGCCCATTTATGAAAGATGTTTTTATAAATAAGGGTGGTGATTTACATAGCATGACAGCTTATAATGTTTTTTGTAGAAATAAAACTATTGGTGATTTAGAAAAAAATAGTGATAAAACATTAATTGATTTTGAATATTTTATAAAGAATAAAAAGAGAGAACCTTATAGTTTATTAAGATACAAGGCGAAAGGCTGCAACTTTTCGCTAATTTTTAACACAACTGGATATAATTTTGCAATAGAAACTCTTGAGTCAGAATGGAGTTTAGAAGATGTAGAAAATTATATAAAAGAAAATAACTTAGAAAAACACTTAGCACATTTTACAAAAAGTTTTAGTGATAGAAAGTTTGATTTAAAAAGATTAGATAATCCTAATTTTGATAAATATTGGGCTGTTGGTGAAGATATTAAAAAGAAGTTTTTTGAAACTTATCCTGAAGTAAATGATTTTATACAATCAGAAATAAATTATGCAAGGAAAAATGGTTTTGTAAGGTCGGTTGTAGGTTTCATGCGAAAAACACCTTATCTAAAATATCAAGGTAAAGATGATGATAGAAAGAATATAAAAAACTATGAAAATATATGTAGTAACTCACCTGTACAAACATTTGAAGTATTTGCAGTAAATCTTGCTATTTATCGAATTTATAATTATTTAAAAGAAAATAATTTGTTATCAAAAATATTTATTACTGTACATGATTCAATAGATTTAATTTATCATAAATCAGAAAAGTTTATAGTAAAAGAAATATTAGAGATAATGGAAAAACCTTTAGATATTTATGATAGTGTACCGATTGAAGTAGAGGCTGAATTTTGCGAACCTTTAAATTCGGAAAATCCGAATTTCTGGGGATTTGGTTATGGTTTATATAAAAATAAAAATGGTGATTTTTGTTATAGAGATAAAAATGAGGAGGAATTTCTGTTTTAATTTAATAGCCTTTTAAATTTTATTTAACTATATATAATATAGAAATATGAAAATTAATAAAGTTTAAAAGGAGTATATTATGGCTTTTGAGTCTTGGCGAGTTAGTGTTTCAGAAAATAATAAAAGTTCGAGTGTGTCTTTAGTAACTACATCAATTGGTGCGGTTGTTATAGATGCTTTAAAAGGAAATGAAAAACCTGTTTTTATTGAAGCTAAAAGTAAACAAAGAATATTTAATTTATTTGGTTATTATAGTAAGAATAATCCTCAAGTATGGGATTTAGTTCAATATAATAATTTTAGACCTGTGTGGGTATCTGCACCAAATAATGGTGGTACTTATTCAGGTGCTTTTGTAACAAAAGATGGTACTTTACCTTTTAATGGTATTAAGTATTCAAATCAATTAACTACAGAAACTGGACAATTAGGAATAGGTGATAATACTGAAGATACTTTTACTATGAGTTTACCTTATATGAGTTTATATTCAGAAGAAACTATTGATATAACAGTTGATGGTACAACTATTGTTACAAGTGTTACAGGAGCAGGTACAACAGAGACTATTGCAAGTGCTTTAGGTTCAGGAACATTAAACACTTCAACAGGGGCTTTAAGTTTTACTTTTACAGCACCGCCTTCAACAGGTGCAGTTATAGAAATATCTTATCAAACAGATAGAACAGAGGTAGATTTTGAAGAAGTACCTGTTAAAGAAAATATGGGTACAGGAAATGGATTGACATTGGTTTTTAGTGATACTTTATCATGGTTAGATTATTATACTTTAGAAAGTGTAAATATATTATTAAATGGTAATCAAATAATATCAAGTATATCAAGTGCATTAGGGGTTGAAACTTTTACAAGCTCTTTTGGTACAGGTAGTTTGGATACGGCAACTGGTGTAGTAACATTTACTTTTACGGATGCACCTTTAACAGGTGATACTATTGAAGTTGTTTATAACATTGATTTATCAGATGATGCTTATTTTTCATTATTTAATAGAAGTCCTCAAGCTAATGATACAGGTGTACAAATTGAATATGTTAGTGCAGGTAGTTATTTTAGTATTGACTTTTATCAAAAAGATAGTGATAGTGTTTATGCTATTATGCCTGAATCACCTTTATTTGTATCTATAGTTGAGGGTACAAAAGATGGTTTTGGAAATAATATTTATATTGAAAAGGTTTTTGAAAATCATGATTATTTGAATTATGCTTTAAATACTAATTTAACAACTGTTTCAAGTTTTGCAGATGATACTACTACAGTAAGTTTTGGTGAGGGTAGTAGAGGTAGTACTTTAATTTCTTCACAATACACAACAGGGTGGGATTATTTTCAAGATTCAAGTAATTATCCTGCTGATATATTTATGGACTTTTCGGCAAATAGTTCTATACCTGCAATTTTTTCTACATTAAGAAATAGTTATCAAAAATATAAATCTTATATTTTACCATTACCAAGAGCTAATACACCTTCTGAAGCTATTGCAACAAAAGAAGGTTATTCAATAAGTGATAGAGGTATTTACTTTTACTATAACTGGGGTAAGGTTGAAGATGATATAAATGATGATAGTTTTTATGCTTCTTTAATAGGTAGAGTTGCTGTAAGAATAGCTGTTACTGATAATAGATTTAATGGTGATACGGTATCATGGATTAATACTGATGGTGAGCATGGTGGTCAAATTGGTGGTGGTATATTAGAATTACAAAATAGTGTAACCGAAACCGAAGATTTAAACTTTTACAATGCTGGTATAAATACAATACGTTTTTTAAGTAGCTATGGTTATATAATTACAGGTGCAAGAACTTCACGTACAGATACTAAAAATGATTACTGGTATATAGAACATTCAAGGGTAGCTGATTTTATAATGTCAAATATTATAAACCAAGTTTTACCTCCTCAATTAAATAAACCTAATACTGAAGAAAAAAGAGCAGGTGTAAGAGGACAATGTGATTTAATTTTAAGTCCATTATTAGTACCACCTAATCAATGGTTAAGAGAATATAGGGTTAAATGTGATAGTGAGAATAATACTGATGAAGTTTTAGCAAGAGATGAATTTTTACTTGAAGTTGTGGTTAAGTTTACTCCAAATTCAAGAACTATCAAGTTTATTTTTACTAATGTAGGTCAAACTGTTAAAATTGATGAAGTTTAAAAAATAATATAAAAGGAGTTTTTTCGGATGAAAAGATATATAATTATAAATGAATCAGATGATAATAGAAAATTGATAAAAGTTAATATTAAAAAAATGAATAAAGGTTTTCATTTACAAACTGATTTAGGTACAGAGCATAATTTTATAGGTAGTCAAGATGATTTAAAATTGTTTTTACGCCGATGTAAAGCAAAAGATGATAGGTCTTATCCACGAAGTGCAAGAAAATACACTTATAAACAAATAGCTGATATGGTAAATGAATATGATAATGTAGTTGTTTGGATGTGGAAGAGTCAAGTTAAAGCTCTTGATGGTGATATAGTTTATGCTGATATTGATTTTAACAAATTAGAAGAATTAGATAATTTATTAAAAAAATATGGTGTTGATTTATCACAATATGATGGTAAAAGTATAAAAGGTGGTTTAGCAGATAATATTACTTTAAAAGAAATTTTAAAATATGATATTGAGCAGATAGTAATGGGGATGGAAGTAGAAAAAGAGCATAGTAAAAATCCTTATAAAATACTTGACATTGTATTAGATCATTTACAAGAAAGTGATGAGTATTATACTTATTTAGAAGAAATGGAGAGTAAATTTGAGTCAAAGACTAGTAAAAGAAAATCTATTAGAAAAATATTAGAGGCAGGTTTTACGGATGCTAAAAAAATTATGCCAAAGTATGCTAATCAATTTACAAAAAGAATAGGTACACCTTTTACTTATACACATTCAGAACCTTTTAGCAATGGTCGAGGTGATTACATAGGTTATTATTTAATTGCAAGTACAGGTGAAGCTATAAGGATGAATGTTTTAGAAAGAAGTGGCGGTAGTGAAATAATTGAAATTGATTATCTTGAAAATTATCTTGATGAAAAACCTTTAATTACAATTGACTTAGCAGGTTATAATATTATACAAGTTTTAGATGAAGTTTCTGAAATTATAAAAAATAAAGATACTAATATTGTAAATGAAAGTCTTAAAAGAAGATACGAAAAAACTGAAATTGATTTTGTAAAATGGTTAAAGGATATTGGAGAGGATATTACTTTTTTAACAAATCATAGAAAAAGATTATTACATACAAGGTATTTAAAATATGCAGATGAGAATGGTTTAGATAGTGTTTCGGAGGTTGCATTTAACTATAAACTTGATGAATATTTAAAGTTGTCTAAAGCTACAAATAAATACTCTTATAAAGTTAAAAAAGTTATACCTTTAAAAGCTAATAAAAATATTACTCCTGAAATGCTTGCTTTTACTAAATATGTACAAAATGAGTATGGAAAGGCTTACGGTGATTTGATTGAAAGAATAGTAGCTTATGCTGATGTTATTGATGGTTCAAAAGGGAAAGATGGTAAGGTATTGTTAATCATAACAGGTGAGCCAGGAATGGGTAAATCAACTGTTATCCAAAATACTTTAGGTAGTAAATTAGATAGAGATAGTACAGGAATGGTAACGGATAAGAAGTTTAAAAATACCAATGATTTTTATAAGTATCTTTTTGACTTTAATGATAGATTTTTAATAATGAATGATACTGATTCACTTATTAGAAAGAATAGTAAGTTTAGAGGAATGATGGTAGGTGCTTTTAATACAAGACAGGTTGATAGAGAAGTTTTACCTGAAGAAGATAGAAAAGACAATGAGATAGCTTGGACTATAGCAGGTGAAGATGAAAAAAGTAAAAAAAGAACAACCAAAAAGCAAAGTGGTGATAAGGGTTTATATCCTGCAAAATTTAAGTTTACTGGTGCAATGGTTTTTACTACTAATTTACCTATAGATAAAATTGATTCTGCTATATTAGATAGAGCTTTTGTAGTTGATTTTGCTATAGATAAGGAAGGTGTTTTGGATGAAATTATACGAAGACAAGGTAGTAATAGAATATTAGCAGATTATAGTGCAGAGTCTAAATCTTTTGTAATTAAATTTTTACAAGAAAGAATTGACAGTATTGAAAGTTTAGATTTTAGAGCGTATGTTGCCCTTGTACAGATTAAAGAAAATTCACCTGCAATGTTTAACTTTTTAGCTGTTGATATAATGAAAAGTTACGGTATGAAAGTTTAAAAAAAGTCTTGACAAGTTTAAAAATTTAGTTTAAGATAAATAATAATTAAAGGAGTTGTTTTATGAATGATAAAATATATGGTTATAGGATTAAACCTGATTGGAATAAGTTTGATAATTGTTGTGTAGAAACTCAACATTTCTCAAAAGACTGGGTTTTTTTATATAAGGAAATTGAATTTAAAAGTGATTATGGTTTTATTGAAAAAAAGATTTTTACTAAAGAAGAGCAAAAAAAAGAAATTGCTTTACAAAAAGAAAAAAAAGTAAATCAAAAAAATTCTAAAGAGAAAATAGTGAAAGTTGTAGAGAAAGATAAAGAACATAAAAAAGAATTTAAAAAGGAGACTAGCAATGCCGAGTAATATTATTAAATCATGGTCAAAAGATTTAGATATTCCTGAAAGTAAAATGGAAGAATATTGGGAAAAATCAATAAAGATAGCTGAAGATAGTTTAAGTAAAACAGAAGATGATTTTGATGATAATGATTATGCTTATGTAGTAGGTATATTAAAAAATATGATTGGTTATGAAGATAGTACAAATGAATCAATCGAAGATTTTTTAAATTCAGATATTAATGCAAAAAAATATATTGAAACAATGACTTCAATTCCTTTCACTGCTGTTATGCCCGAAGGTGGTATCGTCAATAAAAATAAAGATGACGATATTGATGAAGAAGATATTGATGGTGTTAATATTGATATGGATGATGTAGAAGGTGTACAAAAACCTCGAAGAAGAAAAATGCAAGATATTATTGATATTGAGATTGATGATAGTGAAGATGATGAAGATATTGAAGGTAGTGATTATTACAATTTGGATAGTTTTGTTTCAGTAAAGGAAATTTAATTTGGGATTTTTGCAAGATAAGATTAATTTGATGTTAAGTTTAATGAAAGTTAAAAAAGAGGTTAGTATGTCTAAAAATTATTATTATCAAAATGATGAAAAATGGAAAGATTTAGTAATGATTTATGCTTCAGAAATGCACCAAAAAATAGATAAAACTGATGATACAATTGGTGAGTGGGGCTGTAATGTAATTTCAAGTCTAAATATTTACAATGATTTATTTTCTACTAAAAAGATGAATCCTGTAAAGTTTGTAGAGTTTATAAGAAAAAATAAGTTCTTAAATGCTTTATATTCACAATGCAAAGATAGTGAAGCAAGTAATTTTAGAGATTTTGAATTTTGGCAAATAATGGGTTGTAGTTATTTGGCAGTTGATAATTCAAATTGGTTTAGATTAAAGAATAATAAGAATACAAGGTATAAGATTTGTGTTAAAGATAGTAATAGTGGTTCGGGTTTTCACTTTATGAATTTTATGCAAGTTATTGACAATAATGATATTTTAGTTTATAATGTCTATAATGATAGAGAAGAGAATGTTAATTTTAAAAACATTTATTCTATCAGACAAATTACAAAAATTTAAAATTTAAAAAAAAATAAAAAGGAGTTTTTAGTTATGAAGTATTTTAGAGAGAGAAAAAGGTTTATTGAGGCTGATTCATATTTATTTGAAGAGCAAAAAATTAAAATTGTTGAAGCAATTGAGGATGGTTTTTTTGGATTATATAGAAGATGAGATTAAGATGATTACAGGTGTGAAAGTATCACTGGTGTATGATATTGCTAAAACAAGAAATGGGGAGGCATTTATTACACTATCCTCACAAAACTTAAAAAATGAGGCAGGTGTAATGTCTATTGTTTATAGTGAATTATTTATTTCAGAATTTGGTGGTGGTATTACAAAAGATGGCAATATGTATTGGCTACCATTAAATTTTAGATGGGTATATAAAGATGGTGGTAAAAATGGTACTAATTTATTTAATTGTTTTTGGGATTTTGAAAAAAGAAAACTAATTGTGAAATAATTTTTAACAAGCAGACCCTCTATGCCTCTGCAAGCAAGCAAAATTTAGGGGGTTTTATTTTTTTAAAAAAAGGTTAAAAAATGATAGACTTAGATGAAATACAAATAAAACAAGTAATAGATATGTTACCTCTTAGAAATAAAAAAGATAAAGGTGATTATGTTTTATCACTATGTGAATACCATAATGACAAAAATCCTTCTATGTCTATTGTTTATCGAGGTGAATTAAAAGGGCTTGTAAAATGCTTTAGTTGTGGTTATACTACTAATCTATATAAATTATGTTATAAATTAATTGGAAAAAGTGTCAATAAACTACTCAATATAAAAACTGAAAATTATTTAGAATATAATTTTAGAAATAGCTTGACAAAAAAAGAAATTTGTGTTAATAATATACATAATGATTTGACAGTAAATGGAAGTATAAATTCTATTTATTCAAATAGAGATGCTTATGCTTATTTAAGGTCAAGAGGTTTTGATGATAAAACTTTAAATCATTTTGATGTAGGTTTTGTTAGTCAAATTGAAGTAAATGGTAAAGTGTATTGGGATAGAATTTATATACCTGTTTATTTTGAAAATGAATTAGTGAATATCGAGTTTAGGAAATATAAAGGTGATGGTTTAAAAACTTTATATCCAAAAAATTCAAGAACAGATATTTTATTTAATTATGATAATTTAGACAAAGAAAAAGAATTGATAATTACAGAGGGAATTTTTGATTGTTTAACTTTATATAAGATGGGTTTTGAGAATGTTACAAGTATTTTTGGTACTTCTTACAAACCTAATCAAACATTGTTATTAGATGAATTTAAAAAAAAAGTTTTTTGTTTAGATAATGATAATGCAGGGTGGGAGGCTATTAAAAGTTATTCTGATAATTCAAAATATAATTTTGATGTTATGGTATTACCTGAAGGGAAAGACCCTAATGATTGTGATTTTGAAACTATTAGGGTTGCTTATAATAAAAGGATAAGTGATTTGGATTATTTTTTTAATAAATATTTTAAAAAACAAGATGTAGTAGAAGGTTGGTGGTAAATTGACAAAAAAAGTTAAATGTTTTAACTGTAATAAATTCTGTGAGAAAGGTTTAGATAAATGTCCAAATTGTTTATGTGATGATAAAGGTTGGAATATAGGTAAAGAAGAGTTAGAATTATTTAGATTACAAGATAAATGGATTTTAAATGGTAGAAATATAAATGATAGTAGTTTGTTTAATATATATAAAATATTAGAGGTTTATTCTAAAAAAATAATTAAAAAGAATTTGAGAGGTAAGATTTTTTTAGATATTGATGTTATAAATGATAATGCACATGATATGGCAACTGATTTATTAGAAGATTTTATAACAAGACCTAATTTTATGGTTATGTCAAAGTGGCAGGGTATTCTCTTCAAAAAGTTTCAAAAAGTATTTTATAATTATCAAAAGAAAAAAATAGAGATGAATGAGTGTAGTTTAGATATTGTCTATGAAAATAGTGAAAAATCTGTACAGGAGTTTAACGATTATACTTCAGTTTTTGATAATGAAGGTGATTCAGATTTAATTTATGATAAGATTAGTGATGTTGATGAAGATGTTGCTTTAGTTAATTGGATATTAAATTTGGTTAAATATGAATGTAATAAAATGATTCATAATAACGGTTATCATGGATATATAAAAACTCTATATTTTTTAAAATGTTTTTATTATAATATAATTGATATAAAAGCACAATTTATGCAAAGATATTATTCTTATATTGGTGTAGAAAATTATAAAATGATTGATAAAATAATGTTTAATATTTTTAAAGATTTAAAAGATAAAATAATTTAAAAAGGAGTTTAATATATGTTTAAATCAGTTGGCAATATGATAACTGTACAAGTTATTGAAAATGCTAAAACAAAAAGTGGTATCATATATAAAGATACTACAAGCAACAAACAAAGATTAGGTTATGCTAAAGTAATCAACATTGGTGATAATGTTGATGAAACTTTTAAAAAATCTATTAGAGAAGGTATGATAATAGGTTTTGATGTTCATGCAGGTCAAGAGTTTGAAGAAACAATTGATAATCAAATAGTGCAATTTCGTATTATAAAACCTGATAATATTTTTGGGGTTGTAATGAGTGATGAAGATTTTGAAGATTTTAAAAAATCTTTTAAATATGAATATGTGAAAGTATAAAATTTTAATTTTTTTTAAAGGGGGTTAGCAAATGTCTAACAATGATTATGATAGTTATAATGAAGTTTTTAATTCGGCGGTGCAAGATTTTCAAGAAAAAAAAGAAAAAAAGGAATTTACTCCAAAAGAGTATGATGAAATTAAGTATTGTGGTTTAGAGGTACATAAACCAATTATTGGTCGTATTTTTGGGTTTCCTTTGAATGTACCTAATAGGTCAGATTTTGACCCTGTAGCTGTAAGATGGGCTGAAATTTATGATGATGCAGGTAAAAAGAGGGTAATTAAGTTTCCAAGAAAAGATGAAAATTATATTTTGGATGAAATTTATAATCTTATTACTAAACATACTAAGGTTAAAAAAGAAGGTTCTGATGAATATGATAATCTTTATACTTATAAAGATACTCATTCTGATTTATTTAACAGAGTAACTAAAAACTTTGTTAATGGACAAGGTACTAAAAATCCTTATGAACAGGGATGGAAAACAAGATTTAATGTAGTGTGTAATTTTTTAGATAATACTGATAATTGGTGTAACGAAAATAAAAAATTAAAAATACTTGTTGATAATGTTTCTTATTATAAGAATGATGCAGGAGAAGATATTGCTTTTTATAGCAAGGGTATAACATGGACTTTATATACACAGATAATGGATTTTTATGATAATATAGGTAGTAATTTTCATTCAGCTGATATTGTCATTAAAAAAACTCAAAAACCTGATGATAATAAATACATATATGGTTTATACACACCTGATACTCTAAAAGTAAAACATCCTGAATTGTTGCAGAAAATGAGTAGTGATATAAAAGATATGAGGTTGTTTGAATACGAAAAGAATAATCTTGTTACTTTATATAGACCTACATCATATTCTAAAATTAAAAAATATTTTGGTAAGTTTATTCAAAAAGTTGATATTGATTTTGGTACTAGATTCATGGAGAAAGTAGAGGCAATTGCAGAGCAAGAAAGACAATTATATCAAAATAATAACACTATTTCTCCTGTAAATACTAATGTTAGTAATCAAAGTAATAATACTACACCTATGAGTACTACTTCATCAAATACTAAGAAAGATGATTTTTCGGAATTTGGTAATTTTGAATCAAGTAATACTGATGTTAATATGTCTAGTAGTGTTAATCCACCTCAAGAGCCTGCTTTTAATATAGCTTTATACTATCAAAAGTATCCTATACTACAGCATATCCCTGAAAATGATAGAAATGCTATTATTGGTTATAATCTTTCAAATAAAAGTTTTAAGTTTATACCTGATTTAACTACAGGACAATGTAATAATTGTAAAAGAGATATACCTCTTAATTTTAAACAATGTCCTTATTGTGGTACGTATTTAGGTGATGATGATATACCGTTTTAAAAAAGTAAATTTAATATTTGGTGTTAATTTAATTTAGCACCAAATTAATTTTAAAAAATTTAAAAAGTAAGGATTAAAAAAGTGTTAAAAAATAAGTCATTGTTTGGTGAAAAGTTAGATGGTTTTTTAGAATCTTCTGAAGATGATGAGATTTCTTTAATATTAAAAATTGTAAGTTTTTTATTTTGGAAAAATCATAATAATACTGATATGATTAATGTATATAAGATGATGGCAAAAGAATATGGTGATGATAAGGGGTTACATATTTTGTATATGCTGATTGATTTTTTTAATGGTAAAAGTATTGATATGGTAAGTTTAAAAGATTTTCACGAAAATATATCTATAGCAATTTGTTATTATTATAAGGATGTTTTGGGTTTAGACTGGGAAGAAATTAAAAAAAGAGTTCCTTTTGATGTAAATGCTGTTAGTATTTCAAGTAAAATAAAAAGTTTAAATAATTGGATGAAAAACAATATTAACTATATTGTTAATAAGCATAACTCAAAAGGAGATAATGATGAGTGAAGAAATTAAGAATGAAGATAAAATTAATAAAATAGGTAATTTACTAAATACAGAAATTGATAAATCTGTATATACTAATAGTATTCAAAATAAACAAGATGATTTGCAAAATGAGATTTGTGATTTTATTAAAGAGAGAATGGGCAAGGTACGTAAAATATCTAATTTTTCTGATGATATTGAAAAAGATTTGCATAATAGAATGGATGATATGAAGAATTCAGAATTGATTAGATTATATGAAATTACTAAACAAGCTGAATCTAATGAGGCAAATAATCTTTTAAATTTGTTTAAACCCGAAAAAGATGCTATACAGCCTGTTATAATAAATAATAACAATAATGATACTGGTAAATTTTCTCAATTAGGTGCAGATGAATTACAAACAATGGATAAATTTAATAGGTTTTTAACAGAATTTAAAGAAATAAATAAAAAGGGTTTAGATGAATCTAAATAAAATGTCTTATGCTAATTTTGTAGAATTTTTTAAAAAGAAAAAATATTTTCCTGAAGGTATTTATTTTAATCGAAATAAGGTAGAAAGATTTACTGAAAAGGATTTTAAAAAATATTATGATAATTATATAAAAGCAATTGAAAAAAAAGAAGTTAAATTAAATGAATTTGTAGAAATTAAGATTGATGAAAATTGGCAAGAATGTAAAAGAATAGTCGATATAAGAGACCCTGATAATACAGAGTTTTTAGAAAAATTATCAGAATATGAAAAAAAAGTCTTGACAAATAAAACTTTTAATTGTATAGATATATATGATTATTGCCATATATTTGGGAAAGGTTGTTATCCGAAATTGAAGTATGAACCTGATAATATTATTAAAATGCCAAGATTAGTACATGGTAGTATAGATAAGAGTAAATGTTGGATAACCGATGAATTTTTAAATAAAGAACAGGTTGAAAAGTTTTGGATACGGTTTATAGGTCAAGAAAGATTTAATAAATTGAAAAATATGATTTAGGGGTTTATATATGAATGCAACAAAAAAGATAATACTTCTTAGTGGTAAAGCAGGAAGTGGTAAAGATTTTTTTTATAATTCTTTACAAGAGTTTTATAAGGAAGGGTTTGGTGGTACAAAAAGATATGCTTTTGCAGACCAATTAAAAGAATTTTGTACTAATGTTTTTGATTGGGATGGTAAAAAAGATGAAGAGGGTAGACAACTTTTAATAACAGTTGGTACTTATATATTTAGAGGTTATTGGAATTTTACTGAAAATGGTATATATGATACTGCTAAAAAATTGATAGATAATGTACAGTATAAAAGTAAAGATAAGCTAGATTTTAAAGAAAAATCTTATGCTGTTTTAAATAAGATAGATAAGTTTTATGGTTATAAAGATTATACAGTTTTAGACTTGTATAACAAGTGTTATGAATACATAACAAAACCTGATAAAAATTATTGGATAAATATTGTTAAAAAAAAGATAATAGAAGATTTTGAAGAATATGATTTGTTTGTGATAACAGATTGTAGGTTTAAAAATGAGATTAAACAAATGAAAAAGTTTTTTGAAGATAAATGTGAGGTTGTTAATTTAAGAATAGTGAATAATGGTGTTGACGGAATAAATGATATTTCTGAAACAGAATTAGATAATGAATCTTTTGATTATGTTATAGAAAATGATTATGTTTATGATAACTTTCGTAACAAAGTTAAAGATTTTTTAAAATTATTATTATAAAGGGGTTTTTATGAGTGAAGAAAAAATTATAGTCAATGATAAGGAAATGACTAAAGAAGAATTTGAGGAGTATAAAAAGAATTTAGCTAAAGGTCAAAAATTAGTTGAATGCGGTACAAATCAATTTAAAACAAGACTGGAGGATTAGTTTATGATTTTATATACAATGAATAATTGTGTAAAATGTATTGAAATAAAAAATATCTTGAATGAAAAAGGTATTAAATATGAAGAATTTGATATTAATGATGATATGTCTTTAATGGAAGTTTTTCAAAAAAACAATATAAAATCAATACCAATTTTAAAGAGAGATGAAGATTATATACACGGTAGTGATTTATACGATTTTGTAGATAGAATCTAAAAAATAAAATAATAAGGGATATTTTTATGAACTCAAAGGATTTGATAGAAACATATAAAGCAAAAAATGATTGGAGAGTTAAGGAAAATTCAAATACTAATTTTAGTTTTGCAGGCTTACAAGGTTATATATCAGAGAGTATTATATCAAAATATATGCTTGATGAAATTTATAAAGGTAATATATCAGAAGCACATCGAAGAAATTTTATACATTTACACGATTTAGGACATGGTTTAACAGCTTATTGTCATGGGTCTTCTTTAGAGGAATTACTTTTACAAGGGTTTAATAATGATAATCGATTTATTTATGCAAATCCTTCTAAACATTTTTCTACAGCTTGTGGACATATTTCAAATTACATTTTTACACTTAGTCAAGAATGGGCGGGTGCCCAAGCATTTTCAAGTATTGATACTTATTTAGCACCTTTTGTAAGAGAGGATAATTTAAGTTTTAGACAAGTGAAACAAAGTATTCAACACATGGTATTTGATTTAAACAATAAATATAGAATAGCAATGCAATCACCATTTTCAAATTTTACTTTTGACTTAGTACCTCCAAAAGATTTAAAGAATAAGAAAGTTATTGTAGGTGGTAAAAAGTTAGATTATTGTTATAAAGATTGTCAAAAAGAAATGGATATGATAAACTTAGCATTTTTAGAAGTTATGTTAGAAGGTGATGCTATGGGTAAACCGTTTACATTTCCTATTCCTACATATAATATTACTAAAAACTTTGATTGGGATTGTGAAGTAGCAGATAAACTTTTTGATTTAGCTGGGAAAACAGGTTTACCTTATTTTTCTAATTTTATAAATAGTGATTCTTCGCCTGAAGACGTGAGGAGTTTTTGCTGTAGACTCCAAATTTCATTAAAAGATATTATTAAAAATTCATCAGGTTTATTTGGAAGTGCGGATAAAACAGGTTCAATCGGTGTAGTAACATTAAACTTTTCGAGAATTGGTTATATGTCAAGGCGAATAGCTTATGATGATAAATGTTACTCACAAATATTGAATGGTTTTGACAAGTTAAATGAAGAAATTGATAAAATAAAATCATTAGATATAGATAATGAAGAAAAAATGATTAAAATATTTTATGCTTTTATATATTATTTTATGGATTTAGGAAAGGAAAGTTTAATAATTAAAAGACAAATAGTAGAAGAGAATTTTAAAAATGGTATGTATCCTTATACTAAAAGATATTTGGATGATTATTCTAATCATTTTAATACTTTCGGTGTAAATGCAGGTAATGAATGTGTTTTAAATATGTTTGGTTGTACAGTTTTTGAAGAGAAAGGTAAAAGGTTTTTAGAAGAAGTTTTAGAAAAAATGCTTGTAAAATGTGGTGAGTATCAAGAAGAGTATGCTAATTATTATGAAAATAAAGGATTGTTATTTAATTTAGAGGCAACTCCTGCAGAGGGTACAGGTAGTAAATTTGCTATACATGATTTAAGAACATTTGGTAATAGTATAAAAACTGCAAATGGTAAACAATTAAATTATTATACCAATTCTACACAAATACCTCAAGATATGTCAGATGATATTTTTGATGTTTTAGATAATCAAGATAAATTACAAACATTATATTCATCAGGTACAGTTATTCATTTGTATTTTAATCAACCTATTCAATCTGTAGAAACTACAAAAAGTTTGGTTAAAAAGATATTTACTAATTATAAGCTACCTTATATATCAATTTCACCTAATTTATGTGTTTGTCCTATTCATGGTAAGTTAAATGGTACTTATGAATATTGCCCTTTTGACCATACTAAAGAAGAGATTGATTCTATATTGAAAAAAGGTGCAACTGTCGAAGATGGTAAAATAATTTTTCATTAAGGAGTTTGAAAATGAGTAATAAAGTTTTTGAATGCAAATTTTGTCAAAATAAACAAGAAATTTCTAAAGAACATTATCAAAATGGATTTAATTGGAAGTGTGAAAAATGTTACGAAATAAATCCTTTTGGTGAAATAGGTATTATTTGGAATACCTCTAAACCTACACCAAGCAAAAAGGTTAAAAAATGAAATACAAAAAAGGTCTTGGCTTACCTTACATGGGTTCAAAAAGAAAATTAGCAAAAAATATTGTAGACCACATTTTAGAGAAAAACCCAAAGACAGAATACTTTTTTGACCTCTTCGGCGGTGGAGGTGCTGTATCTTTTGAGACAATGCAAAGAAAATGTATAAAACAGGTTGTCTACAATGAGTTGAATACAGGTGTTTGTGAGCTTTTAAAAAAGTTGCAAAAAGATGGTGTAACTCCTGAAATGTATGAATGGATAGACCGAGAAACTTTTCACAAATTGAAAGACGGTAACGATTGGAAAGCTGGGCTTGTTAAGACCTGTTGGAGTTTTGGAAATAATTCTGAGAAAGGTTATATGTTTGGCAAGCATATTGAAGAGCCGAAAAGATTGTTGCATGAGGTTATTGTGAATAAGTGCGAAAAAAGTAAAAAGCACTTTGAAGAATTGTATAAAATTGAAATACCAAAAGCAATAATTCAGATTATAAATAAATATCAATGTAGGATAGAATTATTAAATTATATTAAAAAAGAAATTAATCGTGATAGATATGAATTACAACAATTAGAACAATTACAACAATTACAACAATTAGAACAATTACAACAATTACAACAATTAGAACGATTACAACAATTAGAAATCCAAAACAAAAGTTATCAAGATGTAGAAATAAC